>Ga0302325_10006834_pt1 | contig 25533 bp, 18 predicted proteins | sample Palsa_T0_2_FD_201948 | JGI IMG/M metagenome (GOLD analysis project Ga0302325, IMG submission 201948) | Peat permafrost microbial communities from Stordalen Mire near Abisko, Sweden - Palsa_T0_2 | ecosystem: Environmental > Terrestrial > Soil > Palsa > Peat permafrost | place: Sweden: Abisko... | reverse complement strand
AATGCCGCCGCAGTTGGTGGACCACTGGAAGACTTCCAAGAAGTATGTGCTGGCGCTTGCCGAGCAGATGCCCGCGGCCGATTATAGTTTCAAGCCGAATCCCGCCGAGATGAGTTTCGGCGAGCAGTTGGCGCACATCGCTGGATCGAATTCGTACTTCTTCGCCACACTTTCCGGCCAGAAGGATCCGCAACACCTTCATCGGCGGTCTCGCCGATCCACAGGCTCCGCCCGTGTCGGGTCGGCCAGTACTCCTCGCGATGGGCTCGCTCGCACCACGTCGCTCTCCGCTCTTACCTGCTTCGCCTCGTCTTCCCGGTTCAACCTGGCGAGCACGTAAGCATAGTTCAACAGCGTCTTTCTGGTGATCGGGTGACCGGCGGCAAGCTGATGTTGCGCGATCTCGGCGGCCTCCCGCAACATAGGCTCCGCATCGCCATATTTCTTCGCCGCAACGTAAAATGCAGCGACATTATTTAACAAGATTACACGTTCGGGATGAATAGGTCCTAATAGAGATTCGCCCAACGCGAGCAGCCGCGGCACCAATTCTTCACCCTGCCGGAAGGCCTTTAGCTTGGCACACACCACCAGTTTCGTGCAGAGGGCATAAACCACGGACGGATGCTCTGGCGGCGGGACCTGGCTCCAAACGGCCAGGGCCAGGTCAATGGTGGTCAAAGCCTCTCTTGCGTGACCCCGCAACAACTGGAGGTTGGCAATGTTCTCATAAGCCATGGCCAGATCGACTTGATGGGCGCCTTCCGATCGTTGCAGGATCTGAAACGCGCTTTGACAAAGCCGCTCCGCCTGGCCGAGTTTTCCGAGTTCTTTCTGTACCTGGGCCAAAGTGACTAACACAAAAGCGTAGTCGGGCGACTGCGTATCGAGTGTCTGCCTTCCCAGCAAAAGCGCCTGCCTGGCAATTTCTTTGGCCTGCTCGTAGTATCCTTGTGCATAGAGCCCATCGGCCAACACGCGCTTCGCTACGGCAAACATGCCTGTGTGTTCCTTATGCGCCTGCCGCAACAGCGCGATCGCCTCTCGCGACTTTGTTACCGCGTCGCCGTACATGCCCCGCTCAATGTTGATGTCGGCAATCTCACTCAGGACGTAAGCGCGCACCTCGGCGTCGGAGGCCCCCGGTGATTCGAGCATGCGCTGATAAATCGCCATCGCCTGCCCATATTCTCCTCCCCGATGGAGCCTGGTTGCCTGCTCTCGCAACACCGAAAGGGTATTCGCATCCGCTCCAGAGGCCCACACGATGCTCCATCCGGCAACGGCGGCCGCTACCCATTTCCCTGCCACCCGAACGTTTACTTTCATAGCTGTTATGTTCGGGGCGCCACAGGCCACTGCGGCTCATTTCTGGCTCATCTCTGCCTCGCCGCCCAAGTCAAAGCTACAAGAGAACTTAGCTGGCCCGAGCCCACTTGACCTCCCTCCCAGGCGGGCGCTACACTCGCTGCATCGGGTGAAACTCCCCATTCAGCCGGCCGGCGAGCATCAAACCATTCGCTTCGGAATGTTCGAAGCCGACCTGCGCGCCGGCGACTTGCTCAAGAACGGACTCCGGATCAAGATTCAGGAGAAGCCCTTCCAGATCCTCGGCTTGCTGCTGGAGCGGGCGGGCGAGGCGGTGACGCGCGAGGAACTGCGGGAGAAGCTATGGTCCGCCGATACCTTCGTGGACTTCGATCACAGCCTCGACACGGCCATGGGGAAGCTGCGCCAAGCCTTAGGCGATTCGGCTAAGCGGCCGCTTTTTATCGAGACCCTGGGCGGCCGCGGGTACCGCTTTATCGCGCCGGTAGCCGGCTCGGGTGGGACGCCGATCCTCCCCACTGAAAAGCCCGCCGCCGTGCCGGCCGGGCACCGGAAACCGTGGTTCATCGTTGTCGCGGCAACTGCCTCGATTCTGGCAGCCGTGGCGATTGCTCCGCAGGCGGGCGCATGGCGCGACCGGCTTCTCGGCCGGCCTCCGACAATTCATTCGCTGGCTGTGCTGCCATTGGAGGACCTTGCGCGCGATCCCGATCAGGAGTATTTTGCCGATGGCATGACCGACGAGCTCATCACCGACCTGGCCAGAATCGGGGCCCTACGCGTCATTTCCCGGACCTCCACCATGCGCTACAAAGGATTGCGCAAACCGCTGGCGGAAATCGCCCGGGAGCTGAACGTGGACGCGGTGGTCGAGGGCACGGTACGCCGGGCTGGCGGCCGCGTGCGGATCACCGCCCAGCTCATCCAGGTGAACCCGGAAAAGCACCTCTGGACGGAGACCTACGAACGCGACCTGCGGGATGTTCTGGCGTTGCAGGAAGACGTAGCCAGCGACATCGCCGGCCAAATCAGAATCAAACTGACACCCCAGGAACAGACTGGGTTGTCAAGCGCCCGGCTCGTCGATCCGCAGGCGCATGAGGCGTACCTCAAAGGAATCTATTTCTGTAACAAGAGAACCCCGCCTGCCATGGAAAAGGGTGTCGGCTATTTCAACCAGGCGATCCAGATTGACCCGCATTACGCACCGGCCTACGCGGAATTGGCTAACGCTTACAATCTGCTGGGATACTATGCCCCCATTTCCACGCTATCCCTCTACCCCAAAGCCCGTGCTGCGGCCTTGCAAGCGTTGGCGCTCGACGGCACGCTGGCTGAAGCCCATGCGGCGCTTGGTCTCTATCGCTCGCATTATGAAGGGGATCAGGCCGCCGCCGATCGGGAACTACGCCGTGCCATTGAACTGAGTCCGGGGAATGCCATGGCGCATGTCTGGCGCGGCGAGGTGCTTGCGGTGTCGTCGCGGCACGCCGAGGCCCTGGCAGAGCTGGACCGGGCGCTCGAGCTCGATCCGACATCCCCAATGGTGAGCGACCAGCGCGGATGGGTCTTCTACATGGCGCACCGGTATGACGATGCAGTCGAGCAGATTCGCAAGAGCATCGAGTTGGATCCGCGCTTTGCGCACTCGCACGCCTGGCTCGGCAAGGCATATCTGCAAAAAGGGATGTTGCGAGAGGGTTTGGCCGAGCTACAGGAAGCGGTCAGCCTTCCAGCGGGCGACAGTCCCTTGTACGCGCCATGGATCGCCTACGCTTACGCCCTCTCTGGGAAACGGGCGGAAGCTTACCGGCTCATCGACATCATGAAGGCTAACCTGAAGACGAGTCTCGCCAAGCCTTTCGGCATCGCGGTCGTCCATTGTGGACTGAAACAAAAGGACCAGGCATTAGCCTGGCTGGAGAAGGCCCACCAGGAACGCGACCCCCTAATATTCACCTGTACCGTCGAGCCGGCTTTCGATTGGTTGCGGTCTGACCCGCATTTTCAGGACTTGTTACGCCGCAGTAATCTGCCGCCCTAGGGACATTGTGTTTGCGACTGGGGGGGCGGTGCGACGGGACCGGCCATTATTTGGGCGTCCATACCAATCAGGGACAACGCGAACCGCCAGAATGTACCAGGCGTTCTTCGCGCCTTTGATGCCTCCGATGTAACAAGGGAACTGTGGGACGGTGAGATGAATCCGGCTGACCAATTAGGATATTTCGCAAAGTACTGCCCACCAACGGTCGCCAACGGAAAGGTTTATATGGCCACGTTTGCCCCGGAAACTAACTATATTCAGACAGGTCCAGCACACATCGTCGTTTATGGACTATTCGGGAAATCAGGCCGCAAACCTCCCGTCGAGTATCAAACCCAGGTGAGACCTTCGCAACAAGAATGAAATGTCATTTTAGACTTGCTAGGCTCAAGGTTCTTCTATGGCCATTAGCGGAATGAAATCAAAATGGTGTTCCGAGAGACCTGCCGCTGCGCTGTTTCTGGCGGTGGTTGCGATAGCTCCCAGGTCTCTTATGCACTTTTGAATCCTTCGGCGAGGCCGGGTTCCGCGCCCCTCAATTTCCCAGTTCAGCCAATCTTCACGAGCACTGCACAACAGGAGTCCTTCACCATTAACATCGACTCCAATACATCGCTATACGGAACTGGAATGGTTGCGGGTCCGTTGCTCCGAAACGGCCAGACGATTCAGACATGGAATCTCGACGCGTATGGTTACGGACTAGGCAGTCCTAATTTGTACCAATCTCATCCCTGGGTACTCGCCGTACGCGGCGATGGATCGGCGTATGGGGTATTGGCGGACACAGCTCATCGTTGCACTATAGACACTACAAAATCAATAACCTTTACGTGTCCACTTTCTTTTCCCGTGATTATCATCGACCGGCCATCACCGCAAGAAGTTATTGAGGAACTCGCCAAACTGACTGGCTATATGCCCCTTCCCCCGAAGTGGGCGCTCGGTTACCACCAATCCAAGTTCTCGTACTTCCCGGCATCGAACGTTCTGGATATCGCCAAGACTTTCCGTGCTAACAAGATTCCCTGTGACGCTATCTGGATGGACATCGATTACATGGACGACTATCGGATTTTTAGTTTTAGCCCTGAGGGATTAAACGCTACCAAAAGGAGGCGCGAACTTGTGACTATGGTTGGTTACGCGTCTCCGGTTGGAGGAGAGAGCACGTTGAATTTGGCTGGAGGCGCCCTTCCTGTCAATTTCTCGAAGTACGGAAGCTCATCGCTGAAGATGACCACGGAGGAACTGCCAGCAGGAGAGTACACACTTGGCCGCACGTACGGTCCAGCGGTTTTCTGTTTCGGGGTGGACTCAGATGAACTCCATACAGAGAAAGAAGGAACTATGCGAAGCATCCCACCACGAGTTATCGGCGCCATCACAGCCATCGCGACGTTTCGGGCTGACACTTCGCTCGGAACCTGGAAGTACAATGCCGCCAAGTCGAGGTCCACGAGTACAAACCCAATTGAGAGCCGGACCGACCTGCGGGAGGCAACCTCGGATGGTAGTGTGAAGCTGACAAGCACGGAACACCGGGCAGACGGTACGTCGATTTTAAGCTTTACCTGTAAATACGATGGCAGGGAGTATCCGGTCACAGGTGGCGCCTATGACACGATTTCGGTCAAGCGGGTATATTCGGATACGACGAGCTTCAAAGTAAGAAAGTCAGGTGGGACGTATCATCTGACGGGTCGAAACGTCGTTTCCAAGGGCGGCAAGACGCTGACGCAGATTTCGAAAGGCACCGACGCCGAAGGCAAGCCTGTGACGCAAACGTTGGTTTTCGACAAGCAGTAACGAACTGTGGTGAGGGCATTCCTCTCGCTGAAGGAGACAAAGTACCCAGCGGCGTACTTTACCCCTGGGCAATGCGCCCTCTTGGACATGCCCAACCCGCATGGCTACACCCTCGGGGAGCGCATGCTGCGAGCCAAAGGAGCACGCCGCGCCCTGCTGATCGCCGAGGAGCGCCAGCAGAAAGCCCGCTGGTTCTACCTCAGCTTCGCAACTGGTTACGAATTCCTGGGCGCCGCCATTGTACGAGGCCATGGTTTCCTTACTGCAATTCAGCGCGCCTCGGATCTCAACATCAATCCCGGTGGCGAAGTCATGGACCGGCCACTTAACTGGAGGCACATGAAACGCATTCCCGCCGATCTTCGCAACCGCCTACTGAGTAAGGAAGAAGTCAATACTCGGCTGGAGGTGCTCGGACACTAAGCCAGATCACCTGTCGTAAGCGCGAGCGAAAGGACCGATTGCATGGTCTGCTTCACCGTCCTCCTCGACACTTGCTAAGCCGCACACGGTCCGTTGCGGTGTCGAGGAATTGCGTACAGTCATCCACGAGATCCACCTTGGCAGAGTCAATGGCTTTGACCTTGGAGGAGAAGAAATAACATGCCGATTAACATCATCTACTTTGAAGCACAGACGGGTATCATCCGCGACCAGCCGTCCGCCGTCAGTAACTTTTACCAGTACGCCATCCCGGTCAGGCACCGTGCGGAGCTGGAGGAAGCCATCGCCGCCGCGGCGCCAGGGGGCAGCGAGTTGCAGTACGCGCCCGGCTTCCTGCGCCGCTTGGACTACTGGGAGAGCGAAGCCAAAGGGGGGCGAACTTACTTCGTCGAAGGCTTCGGCCTGATCGGCGAAGCTGACCTCGGGCGTTTCCTCCCGAACTTCTCGCAGTTCAACAATGGGTGGCGAGGAGCAGTGGCACGACATGCAGATCGGCGACACCTTTGAAGGCATTGCGTTCGACAAGCCGGTGCGCCTCGCAAGGAGATCCTAACTATGCCGGGTAACAAACCAACAGTGGCCGCATCGTGCGCGCCCCGTCAGCCTAGACGGGCGACGTTGTGCAGAAGCCGGTTCATGCGATTACAGAATTCTGCTGGGCATGGCCGATTCTGATTTCGCCGTAGAATGACAAGATGTCCGGCAGTTACGAAATCGGCGCCATCGACCAGCCGGAGCCTCGGCGTCAGCTCCGCCGCGCGGTCCTCGCTAGTACCATCGGGACCGCGATTGAATGGTACGACTTCTTCCTATACAGCACCGTCACCGGCCTAGTCTTTGCCCGGCTCTATTTTCCGCGCGCGGATCCGTTTGTCGGCACGTTGGAAGCCTTCGGCGTGTACGCCGTGGGCTTTTTTGCGCGGCCCATTGGCGCAGCGATCTTCGGCCATTACGGGGACCGTCTCGGGCGAAAGGCTGCCTTGATCGCGACCCTGCTGCTGATGGGTATCGCTACATTTCTGGTGGCGCTGGTCCCCGGCTATGAACGCATAGGTATTTGGGGCGCGATTATACTAACGGTCCTGCGTTTTATTCAGGGTGTTGGTGTGGGCGGCGAGTGGGGCGGATCAGTGCTTCTCTCGATGGAATGGGCGCAGTCGAACCGCCATCGCGGCTTCATCGCTTCCTGGCCACAGTTCGGCGTGCCCGCGGGTCTGTTTCTCTCGAATCTCGCAGTCCTGGGGTTGAGCGCACTGTCGGGCGAGCAATTCTTGACTTGGGGCTGGCGCGTGCCCTTTCTGTTCAGCATCGTACTGGTCGCGGTGGGATTGTACATCCGGCTGGGCATTCTGGAAACGCCGGTGTTCGTCCGGCTAGTCGCAGAGCGCCGGATTGAGCGTGCGCCCGTCCTCGAAGTGCTCCGCCGGCAGCCCCGCGAGATCATCCTCACAGCCTTATGCCGCATGGCCGAGCAAGCACCGTTCTATCTGTTCACGGCGTTCGTGTTCGCTTACGGTACCGAGGTGCTGCATCTCAAGCGCGACTTTGTCCTGACGGCGGTTCTCGCGGCCGCGATGATCTCGTTCGTCTCTATTCCGTTATTTGGACACCTGTCCGACCGCTATGGCCGCAAGCGCGTGTACATGCTGGGCGCTGCTCTCACTGGCGCCTACGGCTTTGCATATTTCATGCTCCTTGACACTCGAGTGCCTGAATTGGTGGTGCTCGCGATTGTGTTCTCGCTGGTGCCGCATGACATGATGTACGGTCCCCAAGCAGCGTTAATCGCGGAATCATTCACTGGGCGCCTTCGTTATAGTGGTTCGTCGCTGGGCTATCAGCTGTCGTCTGTGATTGCAGGCGGCCCCGCCCCGTTTATTGCTTTCTCCTTGCTGAGGCGCTATCGCTCGGCCACGCCGATCGCGATGTTCATCCTCGGATGCGCGATCATTACGCTGCTTGCGACAGCAATGCTCAAGGACAGCACCAACAAGGACATCTCGAACATCTAACGGCTCAGCGCTAAATCCCGCCTTTATCTCGGTGCTAGCTTGCCGCCCTGGGCGATTCTCCTCGGTGCATATTGTGCAGGGTGATAGCATTGCCGTGCCATGCTGCCCACATCCGACGAGCAGATCCGATTCCTGGTGCAGATTCAACGTCTGCTCGACGAGGGCTGTTCGTGGCGACGTACAAGTTCGCGCTGCTGCAGTCGCTGGCGGACATCGCGATCGAAGTTCGCGGCGCTCGACATAGATCCGGGGGCCGACGTGCCGCTTCAGATCGTGGGCAAGTTCATCGGCGGTCTGAGAGAAGCGATCCCAGTCAGGTTCGTGCGGGCCGCCAGGTGGCGAGTCATCGTACTCGGCCTGCCATGCCTTGAACCGCTCAATCAGTTCGTCTGGCAACGGGAGGTACATGTAATCCACCATGCCGCCCGACCGCCGCGATCCGGGATAAGGCGGCGCCCAGATTCCGCTGCTGCACCACTCGGGCCAGACGCGCAGGAAACAGTCGTACTTCGCGAAGAAATGCTCCTCCATGGCTAACCACACGCGGCGCGCTTCGGCGAGGGATAACTGCGGGAACCAAGTGTGCCACTCGTCCTTCTCGCAGATGTCCTCTTTCCAGAACATCATCCACTCTTTCGCATGGTCGGGAGTGAAGCCGGTGGAGGCGCCTGTCTTGGCTGCGAATTGCTCCGGCGAAAGAGACGTCTCCCGAACCCGCTCCTCGCGCCAGGCGGGCGGGGTGTACCGAGCCGGGATTTCTGCGTCGTTGCTCATCGGTCAGCCAGCCTCACCCTCGATCTCGGCCTTGTACATATCGGCTATCCAGATGAAGATTCGGAGAGCTAGTTGATTTTGAACCCATTTTAGAATCCGCTCCAGCAATACGTAGTTCATGTTGCGGGGCACAACGGGCGTTCTGAGCTCCTCCGCAGGCGCTGGAACCAGTGTAATAGCAACCACTCGGCAGCGGCGGCCACCCCGGTTGTGGAGCTATCCCTTGAGCATTCAGGACAAACACCCGGACTAGTAAAAATATCGCGCGGATTGCAAACGAACGTCTAGTCCCGTGATCCGAAATACGAAACGCGTCTCCGCCATCAACCTTGACGCCTCCAGTTGGCTCCGCCACTCAGCTTCTCGGGCGCCGGATGCTTCGGATTTATCGCATTGCCTGGGATATTGCTCGAAGCCCATCGCAACGGCGGGGCGGCGGCCGCCCGACTGGCCGCACTGCCGGCGTGGATATCAGTCCTTCAGCGGTTGAAGGGGTATTCGCTGATCCAATGGAAGCCGCGGCTTGCGAGTAGGAACTTGTCGGCGGGCGCCAGCCGCAGCTGCATGTGAATCTTGTGGCTGTCCATCTCGCCATCCAGGATCAATTGATCCTTTGTAGCGCGCTCGAACGTGAAGTTGGCTTTCCACTTCTTCTCGTTGTCCTTTGTGAGCGCCAGGGTTTTCTGATTCAGATTGATGGAAACGCCATATCCGGCGAAGGAGTCGTCTGGGCGTTGAAAGGTAATCCTGGTAGGGAAGTCGAAGATAGCGCGGCGCCAGCGGTCGCGGTCGGTAAACAGCGGCGGGTGAAGTTGGGCGTCAATCGAGAACTGTTCCACGTCCCAAATGCCGTATAGCGGCGACTTCGGGCGTCCTCCGCCGTAGGTATGCCAGTTTGTCCAACTGCCATAGGTATTCATCCCGACTAGCCAGATACCAAAGACGACTTGTACAGCCAAAGCTATGCGGTTGGCGCGCCGGGTGACAAAGAGGTGCGGTTCCGAAGAGCGCTTGACATCGCGCCCGAGAAAGAAAAACGCGGCCAGACGCGAAAAATCGGGCGCCAGCAGGATCAGGGACATCAGAATCAGGTGGAAGGAGAATAGTTTCACCGGGACGTCATAGGTCATGTTGAGCGCGAATATCTCAATCATGTCCGCAAGGCAAACCAGCGCGCCGAGCATCGTCGTACGCGGGAAGACGAGCAGAACGCCACCCAGCATTTCCGCGCAGCCGGCGAAGGTCTCATAAGCCGGGGAAGCGCCGATCGAAGACCAGAGAACTCCCATCGGCGAGAAACTGCCGTAAGGTTGCATCAGTCTGGTGAGATAAGGGAACGGCATTTGCAGCGGAACGGCCTTAGATAGTCCGTAGAGGATCATCTGCGAAGCAAGGCCAAAGCGCATGAAGACGCGAAACCACTTGTGCAGCGTGGCGTAGTTTTCGCGCCGCCGGTCGAGAACAGACCAAATGCCCGTGGCGAGCGCCGCCAGGACCAGCAAGCAAAATGATAGTACCCAGTCGAACGTCTTGTCACCGCTGCCGCTGCCTGTATAAACCAGTGGGTGTGTCACACGAAAAACATGTGAGGCAGTCCAGAAGACAACCTGCCGCATCGGCCAGAGCGTGGCGAGGTCCGGAACATCGACGTTGGGGAGGGGCCACAGGCTGCCGAAGATTTGCGTCGTGAGGCAAAACAATCCGAAGTAGACGAAGCAGAAGCGAAAGGCGGCGCGAGAGGCAAGACTCCGCGGTTGAGCAGCGTACTGGACTTGTCGCGGCGGCGTCTGAGTGCTCATACCAAATGCCCTTCCAGCCAGAAACTATCGGCAATAATATTACACCCGATTTCGCCAACCTTGGAGCTTTTTTCTTCCATTCTTTTCCACTGACCACCGCCTGAGTCGGCCCAGGAACGGTCAGTTTCGCCTCTATCGGGCACGGAGAAACCAAAGCGCTTCACTCCGTGCGGCTTCTCATATATCTCTCCGTCCGCTGCCTCCGGATAAGTTCCCTTGGCCGCGGCGCCTTCCCGACTGACACTGCTAGCGAGGCGATCCGCGACGCCATGCCTCCAAACAGCCGCCGCATCAGACGAGGTTCTTTCAGGCGGCGGTCCAGTCCCAGCTGAGATCGCTGGATTGTCCGGCGTGGCACACACTTCGATGGTGACACGGTTTATGTCTCCGCTTTCCCTCCCTTCGACCCGGAAACCGGTGAGATCTCGCAAGGGTTGTACACGCATCGGCTGCAAAGAGAGCGCCAGGAGAGAGACGAACAGCGTTGGCGCTAAACCCCGCCGCCTTTGCGATTGCCCAGCGGCATGCATGGTCGGCGATATGAATCTCGAACGCATGACGATCAGAACGCCGCCCGGCCTGCGTGGCGATGGTATCGACGGTGCGGGCCGAAACCGAACGGCGGCCAGCGCCTTTCCCTCCAGTTCACAAATCGCTCTGACGTTACGGGCCGTAGCCGAGGGGGTTTCCGTAGTTCCATGCTAAGCCAGGATCGGCCTCCCCCCTACCGAACTGGCAGGGACGGGGCATCGTATGATCGCCGGTTTCAGCGCTCCGGCGGATATATCCGCACCTTCAGGTCATCAGGCTCATAGGCTGAAAGTTTGAAGTACAGATCCCTGCTGCACGGGACTTCCGAAACGCAGCTAAAGCTTAATATGCCGTCATGGCTTAGCACCTCCGTCACATCGAACAGCGACGGCCGCGACACGGCAAAGTCGATGGCATGCTCCTCGATTTGATCGTGATAGTTATAAAAGCGCAGCCGCGCCCGGTGGTTCCCCTCGCACAGGAAATGCCGGAGCGCGCCGTGTTTTCCAAGTTCTCCCAGCCTCTCGCCGTCCATCTTCTCTTGGACGCAGGGAATCTCTACGGCACAACCCGGTTCGGCGGCGCTTCCGGCGTTTTCCTTCACCACGTGAACATGTCTCAGGGCAGTACGGGACAGCACGTCCATGAACGTGGTCACTGATCGTAGTCAACAGTTCCTTCCTCGTCGAGCATGCGAGTGTCATCCTTCGAGTTCGCTGAGTGTTTTCATCAAGTCACTGACCTGGATATCTTCGAGCGAACGCACGCCATTCTTGACCCTTTGGCGCGATTTCTCAGTGGCATGACCAGCTGCGAGCTTATCGAACTTCGCCTCGATCTCTTTCCAGGTAAATGGTCGGGCAGGTGCCCCAGCGAAGTCTGAGATTTCGTGGGTGAAGGACTCGCCGTTCTGGAGCCGTACTGTCACCCGGCTCGGGAGCTCGGCCGGGTAACGTGCCGTAAAGCCATCGTTGGGTCGCACCGTGACCTTCTGAAGCAGATCTTGGACATCTCCCTTCGCAATCCGGCTGGCCTCGAGTTGTGCGGTCTGCACATCGCCATCAAGGAGCGCGACAGCCAGGAGGTAGGGGAGGCTGTGGTCGGCATCCTCCTTTGTGTGGACATCGTGTTTCGGACCGAATCGCCCGCCCCCGGTGAAATCGTAAGCGTCCTGGAAAACATCAGCCTCGATGCTCACAATGTCGGCCGGATCAAATGGGTGAGCCTGACGTAGTGCGAGCGTACAGAAGACGGCTGATTGTGCGGGAATCGCGGTGTTGTAGCTCTTCAAAGCGAGCCGATCGAAGCAATCCAGTTTCATGTTGTCCCAGTCGATCTGAATCGACTTGCCGACCGCCTGCGCCAGCCCGTTTGGTCCCTCAATGACATACTTCGGGCCGGTCACCCCGCGGGACGCCAGGAAGACTCCGTGAATAGATGCCAATGCCGCCTGGGATGAGTTCAAGCCCTTCCATTGCGAGATCGGTGTCGTGCGCACAACCAACAGTGGAATCACGTCACCGCAAATTTCGACGGCCGCTGCAGATCGTGCCTCGTCCAGTTGGAGCGCTTTGGACGCTCCAGCTGCTATCGAGAATGAGAGCTGTGTTGTGAGGTCAAAGCCGTCGGCCATGAATGGAGCGTCGGCAGTTAGTGCCGACTCGACTTGGTAGGCAACTGCCAGTGCGGCCAAGAATTCTTTGCCTGATCGTCCCGCATACTCGCACGCGGCCAAGACTGCTCCAACGTTGTCCGACGGGTGACAAAGTTCCTCCCCCCCAAGATAACTGTCCATGAAGTCGATGTATCGGACGAGTGCGGTGTTGTACTGAGCTGCGTAGACGACGTTGGCTTTCCCGCCGCCGATTAGAGTGCATCGAGCGTCCGAACCGCCGAACTGTTTTGCCTGTTCCAGGCACGCCGCGATCGGGGGCACTCCGAGGGCGTTGATGGCGCACGCTAAAGAATCGAGCACGCTCACTTTGAGGCGCTCACGCCGCTCGGGAGTGAGGTCCTCGTAGGTCACCCTGGAGGCGAACTTCGCAATACCTTGAGCTTGGCTGTCTCCAGTGATGATCGGCTTAGGCTTCTCTGATGGACTCATCGCGTTTTCACCTCCTCGGTTGAAATCTAGCAACCATAAGACGGCAAGCGCGTCGCTGAATGGTATCTGAGTTCCACGTTGCTGAATGGGCTAAGGGCGGCACTACGTTTGCAAGCGTGGCGGCAAGGGCGGAACGCACAAATGCTCTGCGAGCTACCGCTGGGCCAGTTCGAAGATGCGCTGTCCTCAATGCTCATTACAAATGGAACGTAACGAAGATCCATGTGAGTTTCATACGACATTCCTGCCGATGCTCTGCCACGTTTTGATCTCCCAGTGGTTAGGTCTTTGGGTGGCTAAACCGGATTCTCCTCGAACAGACGAGCAACGAGAGTCGAATCAAGGTAGGCTCGGACTTCCACGATCCTGCCGTCAGCGAATCGGCAAAGCCAGCAGTACCGGTTGTCAAACTTGAGCCCGTTCTTTGCGGTAGCTTCGGAATGTAATTCCACCACCGCCCAGTCATCGCTTATCAGAAGATGTTCTACGTGCAGTTGGGTGCCCTTCGGCAGAACCTTCGCCAGCTTGTCAAAGGTATGCGCGAGAAAATCAGCTTTCGTGTGATAGTGCCCGGCAAGCGGGTGTGTCCCCTCGACAATCCAGTCGACATCCTCGGCGACATGCTCGAAGAACCCTTTACCATCACCAGATTCGAGATTCTGAAAGATCTGGCGAATGGAGGCGGTGGTCAACCGCTGCGTATTCGAGACGGTGGACATGGTGCGCAATTACCTCCTTATGGGAGTTTTGACCAGGATTTCCATTTTGCCTTCCCAGCCGCCAGCCAGTATACTCCCAAATCCCCTGCGTTGGGGCCCCCGGAAGGGCCAGCTCCTCGCTCCTCCGGGTACGGAACGGAAGAGTGTATCGAACACGCGCCGATTTTCCGCATGGCGTCACCGAGTTGTCGCCGGACGGCAGTCTAATCGCGACTGCAGCCGACAAGGATAGGGTCATCCATCTGCTGGATCGTAAGACAGGCAAAGAAATCCGACAACTTATGGGGCTTCAAGATACGGTATCTGTGATTTCCTTCTCGCCGGACGGCCGTTTCGTCCTATCTGGAAGCGCCGACCAAACCGCCCGCGTGGGTGGCCCTGCAGGCATTACATTTCAGATCGCGGCAGTGGTAATGGTTGTTCGTGAGAGGGCCGGCCAGAAGAAAAAGGCCCGCCACGGCAAAGTCGGCGGGCCACGAATGTGGGAGCGCTTGATGCTCCTTGTTGTGGCGGAGGAAGTTAAACGGCCCGTGCGGGCGGGTGACGCAAAATCAGCCTGCTTTCTGGCTGATCAGGGCGCTTCCTCGTGGCCACGGTAGCAATCATTACCGCATCCAGATTGCCAATGGTAAAGCTACGGTGGAACTGATCCAGGGCCATCCCCTCAGCGTCCGGTCCACAGTGGGCCTCAATCTCGAACCGATGTTCTCCCAAGGTGACGGATTCTAGCTCCGCGTCTTCTTTGGAGCCTTGGAAACTTTACGGGGTTCGCCCATTCCAGAATCTCGGCCCATTTCCATGCGGCGCGGACCGGGTATTCAACCACTACCTACGATCCCATCGCGGCTTTCCTTCCGAGCGGGCTTTTCACGTGGATACCACAGGTTGCGAAATACTGGTTTCACAAGAAGCACGCGTTCCGAGATTACACGACGCACGGAAAAGGAACAGGCATTTATCCGATCGGTGACGTCAGCGGGAAGGATTCAACCAGGGCCAAGCAGTGCCAGCCGCCGCGATCCGCTACCTCGCCAGCACACGGCGCGACAAAGCCGTGACTCGCACCATTCGCGTCATAGTAGTCTCCATCAATGGCGCCGAGGAGATTGATGTTCTGTGGTTTGGTGCCCGTGGCGCTCGGGACGTCCGATGGCAGTGAAGTCGTTACCGGCAGAGCGCACGAAGCCGTGCATCACATTGTTGCCGTCAAAATAGACTCCTGGAATCGCCGGAGTAATACCGTAAGCCAAGGTGCCCTGGTTTGCACCGGTGCCCGCTCCGGGCGCGTCGAACACAGTGATAGCGCCGTCGGGATCACGAAGGTAGCCGCGATTCACGCTGTTGGCATCCAGGTACCGAACCCGCCACGGCCCCCGCCGCGCTGAGGCCTTCGTAGCTTGCCATATAGGTGCCTTGGTTTTGCGCCGGTGCCGGCGCCGGGCACGTCGAACGTCGCGATGGTGCCATCGGGAACGCGCAGGAACCCGTGAGATACGCTGTTCCCGTCAATGTAGGTTCCCGCGATTAATCCGGTTGGGTTGACGTTCCAGCCAAAGGTGCCCTGACCAGCTTGTGTACCCGCCCCGGGAGCTGCGAATGAGGTTAGATCGCCGCCTGGCGTACGCTGGAAGCCGGTGCAATTACCGGCAATGCAGGAGTATCCCGCAGATACCGCGGTCAAACCAACTGCGGGCTTGCCTCTGGTCCTGAGTGTTGGCACGGAAGGGTGTGTCGGGCAGGTCGGCGTAGAGAATCAGCACCGAATTGACATACAGATCAATCATGTTAGTCTGGTTCCCGGGAGGGCTGAATCCGTGCGCTTGATCTTAATCGTGTGTGCCTGTGCATTGGCCGCAGCTGCTGCCACGCCGTCGGCTTCGTTCGTCGCGCCCAAGATCTTTCCACAGACGACGACGCCAATCGCTCTGGTAGCGGCAGATTTCAACAATGACGGCAAGTTAGACTTGGCGATGCTGAGTTATAGCCTGGGTGAAACCGGCTGCGTTTGCATCATCTTGGGAAACGGGGACGGGACCTTTCAGCCAGCGAAGACCAACCCGATTCCACTGAATCCGGGCGGAAGCGGCTACCTCGCAGTGGGCGACTTTAACGGCGACGGTAACGTGGATATAGCGGCCGTGAATGAGGAAACGGTGGAGATCTTCCTCGGCAACGGCGACGGCACGTTTCAAACTCCCACCAGTCTTTCGGCGGGAAGCGATACGATGTCCTTGGTGGTAGGAGACTTCAACGGGGACGGCTACCTCGATCTGGCGGTTGTCAACAACCGCTCGAATAACGTTTCTATCCTGCTTGGAAACGGGAACGGTACGTTTCAAGCCCAGGTTTCGTATGCGGTAGGTAACAGCCCTCTCGGCATAGCGACAGGGGATTTCAATGGCGACGATCGGCTGGATTTGGCAGTTACGAATTCGCAGGATAATACCGTTTCGATTCTGCTAGGCAGAGGCGATGGCAGCTTTCTGCCGGCTACGACGTACTCTGTTGGGACTGCCCCGAATTCGGTGGCAGTAGCGGACTTCAATAGAGACGGCGCACTCGACTTGGCGGTGGCCAATAGCGGTAGCGCGAGTGTGTCGGTGCTACTCGGCAATGGTCAAGGAGGGTTCGGTTCGGCCGTGAACTACTCCGTTTCGGGCGCGCCTTACATGGTCGCTGCGAGAGACCTAAACAAGGATGGCGTCCCCGATCTCGTAGTGGGTGCGTATGGTATCTCCGTGCTGGGTGGGAATGGAGACGGCTCGTTCCGCAATGCTGTGACTTACGATGCCAATCACTATATCAGTGCGGTCGCGCTCGGCCATTTCAATCAGGACAACCTGGTAGATATCGCGGGTGCGGATTTAAACGCAGACGCAATAATCGTGTTATTGGGCAAGGGACAGGGTATATTTCAGCAAGCTCCCACTTACGATACTGGTGGCACGAAAGGGGTCGCAGCTGGCGACATTAACAATGACGGGATCATCGATCTGGTTTTCGCCGACGGCGCGGTGCTATTGGGCAAAGGCAACGGATTGTTCCAGCCTTCATCCCGCTTCCAGATCGGCAGCGGGGCAGAATCTATCGTCCTAGGTGATCTTAACGGGGATGGCAACCTGGATGTGGTGACGGCAACTGCCGGCGGATGCTGCGACCTGGGATTTATATCCGTGGCTCTGGGAAACGGCGATGGAACCTTTCAGCCGTATTCCGTCGTGGCCAGTGGCTACAGCGAAACGGTGGTGGCGCTGGGCGATTTCAACGGTGACGGCAAGCTCGATATAGCAGCAGGCAATGCCGTATTCGGCGCAAACGAACTGCTCATCCTGCTGGGAAACGGCGATGGAACTTTCCAAGCTCCGTTAATCTATCCGGTAGGCGGCTCGGGCCCGCCGAACTCAATCGCTATGGGGGACTTCAATGGCGATGGAAAAGTGGACCTGGCGGTGGGCGGAAGCACGTTGGCAGTGCTACTGGGCAATGGCGACGGCACGTTCGGTCCTACGGCTGATTACCCATACGGATGGGGACCTGTGGTTACCGCGGATTTCGACGGTGACGGTATCCTGGACCTGGCGGTCGGCGGAAATGGCTACCTTGTCACTTTGAAGGGAAATGGCGATGGGACCTTTCAGACCGGCGTGAACCAGACCATGTCTCGCGGAACGATGTCGCTGACGGTTGGGGACTTCAACGGCGATGGTCTCCCGGACCTGGCGGTGTCCGAGACCGATTGCGGAGCGGTGACTTTTCTGCTCGGATTGGGAAATGAGGATTTTCATCAGGCCGGCGCATACGCCGTGGGCTACAACCCCGGGATTATGGCCGTGGGCGATTTCGACGGCAGTGGCAAGCTATCGCTGGCGGTGGCGAGCCCAGGGACGGATAACGTGACCATCCTTCTGAATACGACGCGCTGATTGTACTTTCGGCTCCGATCCAGCGAGATCACCGTTCGAATGACGAGTGCGTCAGCGGCAGCGGCGTCGGCAAGAATACTGCTCTGGTCGAAGGAAACAGGAGACCTCCATTCGACCGTGCGCTTCTTGGATTCAGTCTGACCCGTCTGTGCTTCGAAGTAGATGATGTTATTCGCTCTTCGGCCTTCCTCCCGGATTGATGCGGTAAGTGCGCTCTCCGCCCTCCGGCTTGAAAGACTCAACGGTGAATCCAGCCTTCTTCATCGCGCCGGCCACAAACCAGCGAAAAGACATTTGTTCACGGATTAACTTTGGCAATAGCGTTAGAGCCGCTTGTGTATAACTCAGTTACTCCGATGCGGAAAGTCGGCGTGATGATGGTTATGTAATGGACAAGTGATAGCTTTGTTTGTTAGCTACCTAACTGCGACGGAGAAAATGTACGTACTAGAACTGCGGAATGGCGGCCAACAACAGTTACAATGGCGAGTCCCGGCCGGGATGTCGCCAACAGAATTCGCGCCGCTGAAGGCCACCGCCTGGCCGGGATGTTCAGTTGTTAAACCGGAGAAGCGCGGGCAGGACGACGATCTGGAACGGCGGCCATGATACCTGCTCGCCGCCGTAGGTTGCCACTCTACGCCGGCGGCGATCGCCTGGCCGTTTCTGGCGGTAGAGCCACTTCGGTCGTACATGGTGTGCCGCCATCGTTTCCCCCTGTGATTCCGGCGCCGCTCCGTCCTTGCCGCCAGTGAACTCATAGAGCACGGCTATCGTCCAGGCGACGCCCGGGGACGATAGCGGCGTCAAGGAGAATACTGTGCCGGCGCCGTAGGTCCCGCCGAGATAAGTCGTACCGTACAACACGCCGTCGGCTCCGATCACCACGGGCCCCTGAGGGTAGGCGCCGGTGCTGGCGGCAATCGGACAAATGTCTGTGACCATTTGCCCGTTATACTCCAATCGTCGACCTCGGGCCGCATCGTTTCTTTTGGATGTCGTCTGGTCCATAATGAACAGGTTCCAATTCGATAAGCCGTTGGATAAGTCTGCGCTGCTTTGTTCGCCAAGACCATTAAGCGCGCTTGACGGCGGTGAGCAGGATGGTAATCTCCACAGGTGTTGGCGCGCCCGCTTTTCGAATATCAAAGATTATATCTCAGTCTCAATGCCTGCCTCACGCCTTCTCTTCCTTGAGCCGGGAGACGGATATTCCAACGTCCGGCGGCCGCTGTTGCACACCCTGAATCTGGCGGACATGCTGCCAGTCACTTCGGTGTGGGCGGGCCTGCGCGAGAACCCCTCTGCGCTTATGCCCAAGCACAGCCCGCCCCTGCTCTACGCCGCCACCACCGGCGCTACGCCCTATCGCTTCAACCTGCATGTCTCCGACACTGGCCACACCTTGATAGTGGGACCCACCGGGGCCGGCAAGTCTACCGCGCTCGGCTTGCTGGCAGCCCAGTGGTTCCGCTACCCCAACGCTAAGGTCTTCGCCTTCGACCGGGGGTATTCATCCTGGCTTCTAACCGTCGCGGCGGCGGGCTCTTTCTACGACCTGGCAGGACCCCGCACGCATCTCGCATTCTGCCCGCTGGCGGCGCTCGATGAGGATAGCGATCTCACCTGCGCCGTTGGATGGGTGGAAGCCCTCTGCGAGCTCAACGGCCTGAAGTTCACGCCCCGCCACCGCAACGCCGTGGCCGAAGCTATCGGTCGGCTCCGGCTCTCGCCTACCCGCACGCTGACCGAGCTGTCAGCCAATGTGCAGGATACCGATATCCGCGATGCCCTGGAGCACTTCACCGTAAGCGGCCCGCTCGGTTCCTTGCTCGATGCCGAACACGACTTACTGAGCGATGGCCGCTTCCTCACCTTCGAAATGGAGAATCTTCTACTCAGCGGCCACACCAGCATCCAGCATGCGCAGCGCATCTTCTTAGCTTATCCTTCAGCTCTTCCGGGTTATTCCAAATTAGAACGCGAATATTGGCAATGTCGAAGGGCAGTAGGTTACCCGTCCGTGCGTTGAGGATCACTGGCCTCGCCCATGCCTTCGGCGAAGCCGATCTCGTAAAATACATTGGCGCTTGGTTCTGTCACATCCGCAATGACAAACGCCGCTCGCCGAATCCCGGCTAGGATCGCGGAATTATCCTCTACCGTGGAATACGATGGATAAGTGTTTCCCGAACAGCACAGACTTTCATCCACTACGCCCGAATCGTAAACTTGAATGTCGCACCCCGTCCCGCTTCCGATTCCACCCAAATGCGGCCGCCATGGCGTTCCACCACCTTCCTGCATAGTGCCAGTCCAATACCCGTGCCGGGAGTTTCCTTGCGGTGCAGGCGCTTGAACATGCCGAACACCAGTTCGGCGTCTCCCGGATCGATGCCGATGCCGTTGTCCCGCACCGAGAACAGCCACCCTTCGCCGGTTCTCACGGCGGAGAGGTGGATTTCGGGCGCCGCCGCGCTCCTGTACTTGATCGAATTGCTAATGAGGTTCTGGAAAAGACGCACCAGCATAATCTCTTCGGCTGGCAAGGTCGGCAACAAATCGGAGGTGACTATCGCGCCGCTCTGCTGAATAGCGGCCTGAAGGTTGAGCAGCGTCTTTGCCAGCACCTGATTGCAGTCGACGGATGAGAGACTCTCAATACCCCGTTCGGTAACCTCCCAGTAATCCAGCAGCGCCTTCAGCAGGGCATCGATTCTCAAAGCACCCTCGACGGAATAGGAGATGTATTTGTCTGCGTCCGCGCCCAGATTTCCTTCGTACTCCTGCGCCAGCAATTGAGTGAAGTTCACCACCATGCGCAGCGGCTCCTGAAGGTCGTGGGTCAGCGCATAAGAGAAGTGCTGAAGATCGGCGTGAGTGGTCTTGAGCGCTTCCTCGGCCCGCTTGCTTTCGGTGATGTCGCTGATCACCGTGCGGCATAATGGCGCGCCGTCGGCTGTCTCCGCCAACACCGCCTGCACCCGCGCCCAGAAGAAGCCGCCCCCGCTTTTCGCCAGCCGCAGATCGTCGACCTGCGGCGCGCCGCTTGCAAAGAGCCGTTTGCGGTGCCGGTAATAGATGTCCTCGTCCTCCGGGAGGATAAAACTGGTCAGCCGCTGCCTGACCAGAGCGCCTCTGGCAACACCGAGCAGTTTGGCGGCAGTGAGATTGGCTTCCAGAATCAACCCCTGTTCGCTGAGCGTGAGATAGCCCACCGGCGCCAGATCGTACAGGTCGAAATACCGCTCCCGCGAGGCTTCCAGTTCCTCCTGCGTCCTGCGCAGCTCCTCGTTCTGTAACTCCAGCTCGATCTGATGCACCCGCAACTCGTGGAGCACCAGTCGCGCCTCCTCGGGCGACAGCGCGTCCGGGATACCGGTCTGGTTTACTCCGGCTCTTTCCTCGGCCCGCCAGCGCAGTCCTGCGTTCGGATCGTCAGCAGTCACTCATTCCTTCCGGTGCAGCAGGGCGCGGCCGATCGCATCGCGAAGTCCCTTGAGGCGATATGGCTTGCCCAGGAATGCCTGGGGCCATTCGGCGTGGTCGCCTGCCATCACCTGAGCCTCGTCGTAGCCGCTGGCCAGAATCACCGGGATGCCGGGCGCCAGCTTACGCAAGGCCACCAATGTCTGCCAGCCGTTCATGCGTGGCATAGTCAAATCGCAGAGTACCAAACGGACTTCATGCTGGTGGCGCCGAAACGCCGCCACAGCGTCGAGGCCGTCGGCTGCCTCGATCACCGTAAATCCCAGGCGCGTGAGCATGGTTGCCACTATTTTGCGAACGGCCTGCTCGTCTTCGATCAGCAGCACCGTGCCCCCCCAGGCAACTGCCGGGGACTTCGCTGTCTGGTCCGGCTGGCCGGCAACATCATCGGTCGCCAGCGGCAAGAAGACCCGGAAGATGCTGCCACGGCCTGCTTCGCTTTCCACCGTGACGGCGCCACGGTGCGCCCGTACAATTCCCAGGACCACTGCCAGGCCGAGACCTCGGCCAACGAACTTGCTGGAGAAAAACGGATCGAAGAGCTGCTCGATATCCTGATCCGCGATCCCGCAGCCCTCATCCGCCACCTGCAGGCAGGCATAGGCATCGTCATGCGGGCGCCAGTCGATGGGGAAGCGGTGCGCTTCGAGGATCTCCGCCGGCGAAACCATTTTGACCGTCACCTGAATGGCGCTCCGGCCGTGTCTGCGCGCCTCCCAGGCGTTTAAGACCAGGTTGGTCAGCACCCGTTGTATCTCGTTGGCGTTCGCGCTGACCACCGGGGCTGGAGGAGGGCAAACCGCCTCCAGCACCACGTCTTTCGCCATGGCGGCCCGGAGTAAGGGAAGGCACTGGAGACAGATGTCGGAAAGATCCACCGGCTCATGTTTGCCGGGCGTTTTTCCAAGGTAGGTCAGCATCAGGTTGCTTACTTCCGCCGCCTGCCGCGCTCCATGCAGAGCGTTGACCAGGTTATCGAAAGGCTGCCCGCCCCGGTCCAGGTCGCCCATGGCCAGCTCCAGGTTCCCCGTCACCGCCATCAAATAGTTGTTGAAGTGGTGGGCGATGGCCCCGGCCATGCGCTCCAGGCTTTCGGCCTTCTGGAGCTGTTGCCGTTGGGCGTCCAGTTTCTTTTCTTCCTCAATGCGCTCGGCGCGCTTGCGCTCGCTGACATCGCTGATTACGGCGCGGTACACGCACGCCCGGTCCGCGCCCTGCGTCGGGGCCGCCTCCACGCGCGCCCAGAAGGGGCCGGCGTCCTTTCTCACCAGCCGCAGCTCCCAGGTCTGCGGCGCGCCGGTTGCAACCAGTTGTTTGCGGGCCCGATAGTGGATATCCTGATCCTCGGGAAAAATAAAGAGGGAGAAGGGCTGCTTGACCAAAGCGCCTCTGGTCAAGCCCAGCAGTTTGGCCGCGGTAAGATTGGCCTCCAGAATCAACCCCTGTTCGCTGAGCGTTACATAGCCCACCGGAGCCAGATCGTACAAGTCGAAATACCGCTCCCGCGAAGCTTCCAGCTCCTCCTGCGCACGGCGCAGAGACTCGTTCTGTATCTCGAGCTCGATCCGATGAACCCGCAACTCATGGAGCACCCGCTGCGCTTCCTCGGGCGAAAGCGGGTCGGGAACATCGATCCGGTCTGCTCCGGCTCTTTCCTCGGCCCGCTCGCGCAGGCCGGTACTGAGACCTTCGGAAAACACTCCTTCAGCCATGGAGATCCCGCTCTCTCAATCTATCCCCTTTTCGGTGGTGGCGATGGCATACGCTTCCCCGGACTCGTTCACCAATACAGTGGCAGTCAGCGCCACCTCCAGGATCCGGCCATCCTTGGCGATGCGTTGCATGCGGTACGGCTCCACTACTTCCGGCCGGCTCTGTTGCCGGAGCTGGGCCAATCCTTCTCTCCGCCGGCCCTCCGGCATCAAGTCGCGAATGTTCATCTGCAACGCCTCGGCTTCGCTCCAGCCGTACATCCTTTCCGCCGCCGGATTCCAGCTCAGGATGCGGCCTTCAAAGTCCTGCATGGTGATGGCATCGCTCGCGTCGCGGACTATCATCGCCAGGCGGTGCAGCGCCTCAACTTCCCGCAGCGCCGCTTGCGCCTTCTTCATCTCGGTGATTTCCGTGAAGGTGATCACCGCGCCCTCGATCACGTTTTCCAGGGTCCTGTAGGGCCGGATGCGCAGCAGGTACCACGCGCCCGCCTGGGTTTGCACCTCAATCTCCCTGGGCGCCAGAGTGTCCAGCACCGCCCGCACATCCGCCACCAGCCGGTCGTAGCCCGTCAGGTTGGAGACGATGTGGCCCACCGGCCGCCCCACGTCGCTCAGGATCAGGTTGATCACCTGGGTAACGGCGGGAGTGAAGCGCTGGATGCGCAGGTGATGGTCCACAAAGATAGTACCGATGCCCGTGCCGGCCAAAAGGTTATTCATGTCGTTGTTGGAGCGCGACAGATCGGCCACCTTGTTTTGCAGCTCGGCGTTGACCGTGGCCAATTCTTCGTTGACCGATTGCAATTCTTCCTTGGAGGTTTCCAGCTCCTCGTTGGTGGATTGCAGTTCCTCGTTCACCGACTGCATTTCCTCGTTGGAGGATTTAAGCTCTTCGTTGGAAGTCGCCAATTCCTCGTGGGAGGTCTGCAGGTATTCCTCCTTGGCCCGCAGCTCCTGCTGCAGCGCCCGGATGTGCGCCTCGGCGTCGGTGGCGCTCCCGCCCGCTTCGGCTGTTACCGCGCCCGCGGTCTTGTCCGCCGGCAAGTCCGCGGCCTTTTCGGGCCGTTGCAGGTCCGACGCGGGCGCGTCCTCGAAGCTCACCAGGAACAGCGTGGGCACGGTGGCTGGGTCCGGTCCCACAGACACTGGCTGGACCTTCAAACTGACCGTGGTAAAAGTGCCATTGGTCTTGACCAGCAGGCCCGCGTGACGCACCGGCTCTCCGTTCGCCGCAGACTTGTGCAGGGCCGTGGTAAGCTCCCGGCGCATCCCTTCTCGAGCCATCTTCAGGATGTTCATACCGGCTTCGCCCGGAGCCGGTTCCAGGTATTGGCCGGTGCGGCCGTGCAGGTAGAGGATGTCGCCGCGACCGTTGATCAGCGCCCCTGCCGGGGCGTACTGTTGCAACAGCGCCCGTTCGGTCAGCTCGCGCACCGGCAGCTTGTTTTCGCCAGGCGCCTTTCCGGAGTGCCGTTGGACGGATGCATCATCCGACAGGGGCGGGAGAAATTTCGCCATTCCGTGCCCGTGCGCGGCGTGCCCATCGTCTTTCTTGCGCTGATACAGCTTCGCCTTGCGATCCATCGAGGCAAACAGCTCCACGAACTCGCCCGTGCTCTCAGAGGTGCCCAGGAAAAGCACGCCTCCCGGGTTCAACGCGTAATGGAAAAGGGGGATGAGCTTCTTCTGCAGTTCCGCTCCCATGTAGATCAAAAGGTTGCGGCAACTAATAAGATCGACTTTGGAAAACGGCGGGTCTTTGATCACGTCCTGCTCGGAAAAGATGACCAGGTCGCGGATACCTTTGCGGATGCGATAGGCGGTATTGTCTGCTTCCGGGGTGAAAAAGCGGCCCAGCCGCTCCGGCGAGACGTCGCTGGCGATGCTGGCCGGGTAGACTCCCGCGCGGGCCTGTTCGATGGCCTGGCGGTCAATGTCGGTGGCGAACACCTGCAGCTTGAAATTCTGCCTTAGCGCCTCCATGCGCTCCTGTAGCAGGATGGCGATGGAATAGGCTTCGTCGCCGGTGGAACAGCCCGGTATCCAGACGCGAATCAATGCGCCCGTCGGTCTGCCGGCGAAAAGCCGCGGAATGGCCTGTTCCTGCAGCGCCTCGAAAGCCTGCGGATCACGGAAGAAACTTGTAACACCGATCAACAGGTCGCGAAAGAGCGCCTCCACATCGGCCGGAGTTTGCTGCAGGTAGCGGACATACGCTTCCATCCGCTCGATCTGGTGGACGGCCATGCGCCGCTCGACGCGCCGTAGGATAGTGTTGCGCTTGTACTGGGAAAAGTCGTGAGTCGTTTGGGCGCGCAACAGTAGGAAGATTTTCTTCAAGGCGTCGTCCGCGTTAGGCGCCGGACGAGTGACCGGACGGGATGTCTTGCCGAATGCGTGCCCGACGTAGGCGACGAGCTGGGCGGCCATTTCGGCCGGCGGCAGCACATAGTCCACCAGGCCCGTGGCAATGGCGCTGCGCGGCATGCCGTCGTATTCGGTGGATTTGGGGTTCTGCGCCATCGCCATGCCGCCCTCGCCCTTCACCGCCCGCACCCCCAGAGTGCCGTCGCTGCCAGTGCCCGAGAGCACGATGCAGATGGCCCGCTCGTGCTGGTCCTGAGCCAGCGAGCGGAAGAAGAAATTGATCGGAAGACGCAGACCTCGCGGCGCGGCGGGTTCGAGCAACTGCAGCGTGCCGTTGAGAAAGGCCATGTCCCGGTTGGGCGGGATGATGTAGGCGCAGTTGGGCTGGACCGCCATCCCGTCGGCCACCTCGAAGACCTGCATGCGGGTATAGCGCTTCACCAGGTCGGAGAGGATACTCTTGTGGTCGGG
>Ga0302325_10006833_pt1 | contig 25536 bp, 26 predicted proteins | sample Palsa_T0_2_FD_201948 | JGI IMG/M metagenome (GOLD analysis project Ga0302325, IMG submission 201948) | Peat permafrost microbial communities from Stordalen Mire near Abisko, Sweden - Palsa_T0_2 | ecosystem: Environmental > Terrestrial > Soil > Palsa > Peat permafrost | place: Sweden: Abisko... | reverse complement strand
CGATGGCGCGTCGCTACGCGATCCGGTCACTCGACGAGGCCTCCGCGTACCTGGCCGACGACGTGCTCGGGCCGCGACTTCGCGAGTGCTGCGCGGCGCTGTTGGCGCTCGACACAGACGCGGAGGCGGCCTTGGGCGGGATCGATGCGATCAAGCTGCGCTCATCTATGACGCTGTTCGCGCTCGCCGTGCCCGGCGAGCCACTGTTCGCTCGGGTCCTGGCGCACTGGTACGGCGGCGAGCGCGACGCGAACACCGAGCGGCTGCTGGCGGCGACGCGGCCGTGAACCGTGTCAATGAGCGCGCTTACGATCGCTTTGACCCACCTTCATAAAGCTTTGACCACTCGTGCAGCCGAGGGCGCCGCGCCGAACGCGATCGCGATCGCCAAAGCTCGGCGGACCGGCTAGGGAGTCGTGAAGCTCGCTCGTGCCCGAGCCGCGCGCTCGTACACGTCGCAGCCGGCCATGTGGTCGTTGACCAGACCCATCGACTGCATGAACGCATAGACGGTTGTCGGCCCGACGAACCGCCAGCCGCGTCGCTTGAGGTCCTTGGCGAGCGCCTTGGACTCCTCGGTCGTCGTGAAAGCCGACAGCTCCGCGCGCGTCTGCGCCCGTGGTCGCGGTTGTGGCGCAAACCCCCACAGGTATGCCGCCAGCGACCCCTCCGCCTGCACCAACTCGATCGCGCGGCCCGCGTTGTTGATCACCGCCTCGATCTTGCCCCGGTGGCGCACGATCCCCGCGTCGTGCAGCAGTCGCTGCACGTCCGCTTCGCCGAAGGACGCCACCCGCGCGAACGCAAAGCCCTCGAACGCCGAACGGAACGCCTCCCGCTTGCGCAGGATCGTCAGCCACGACAGGCCCGCCTGAAACCCCTCCAGCGACAGCTTCTCGAACAGGCGCACGTCGTCTTGCACCGGGAAGCCCCACTCGTCGTCGTGGTAGGCCCGGTAGTCGGGGGTCGAGTCCGCCCAGTGGCAGCGCGCGACGCCGTCCTCCCCGATCGCGATCCCGTCTGGCGCCGCGTCGCTCATCCGGTCGATCAGCTTACGCCCGGAGGCGGCAGCCGACCTGAGCACCTCGCGCGGCGAACGCGGTCAGGCGGCGCGCGCGTCCGGCGGCGCGGCCGCGTCGGCCGTGACCGAGAACTCGGTCAGCGTCAGCGGGCCGAACGAGGTGAGCAGCGCGACGTCGACCGCGTCGCGGCCACGGCCGACGATCACCCTGCCGACTCGGGGCCGGTTGTTGCGCGCGTCGAACGTGTGCCAGCGGCCGTCGAGGTATGCCTCGAACCAGGCGGCGAAGTCCATCGGCTCCGACGGCGGCGGGCCGCCGATGTCAGGGATATAGCCGAACACGTATCGGGCCGGGATGTTCAGGGCGCGGCAGAAGGTGATCGCCAGGTGGGCGAAGTCGCGGCAGACCCCCTGCCCGGCGCGGTACGCGTCAGCGGCCGTGGTCCACGGGTTCGACGTCCCCGGCATGAACTGCAGGTAGCCGTGAACGTAGTCGACGATCGTCTGTACCCGCTGCCATCCGGGCGCCACGTTTCCGAACCGCTGCCACGCCTCGTGGCCGAGCTCGTCGGGGAGGCAGAACCGGCTCGGCATGATGAAGCTCAGGACATCGTCGGGCAGCGATTGGACCGGCGTCTCAGGCGTCTCGGACTCGATCCTGTCGGCGCCGTCCGCCACCACCACGTCCGCCGCGTAGGTGATCTCCGTGGCGCCCGCGCCAAGTCCGAGCCGCTCACAGCGGTTGCCGTAGTGGTCGAGATAGCAATGATGATCGGCGCTCGTGTGCCACCGTTCGGCGACGATCGAGAGGCCCGGCTTCGGTCGCGGCGCAACCTGCATGATCGCCGAGGCGGCCTGCACCGACTCCAGCCCGAACGTGCATCCGAGCGACAGATGCAGCGATTGATAGCGAGCGTCGCGGTGATCTTCCCGGTCGCGATCCCCACTCATCCACCCAGCATGGCAGGTGGAAGCGCGGAGGATCGCCGGGACGAGCGGGTCTCTGGGTCCGGCGGGGGCTCAGCGGGATCTGGGTTCCGCTGGAGTCACCGTGTGGTGACGTGTTGCGGCGCCAAGCGGCGATGCGCTTGGGCGAAGGTGATCAGGGTTCCGTGGGATTCGTCCCAGAGCTTGAGGCGCATGGCTCGCAGGCCATCGCGGAGGGTGAGAACCGGCACCTGGTGGAACATGGGGTTCTCGTCGTGTGCTCGTTGGAGGTTGTAGTTGGGGATCTTTGCGTTGAGGTGATGGACGTGGTGCAGGCCGATGTTGCCGGAGAAGAACTGCAGGAGCTTCGGCAGCTTGAGATAGGAGCTCCCGTACAGCGCGGCGTCGACGTAGCTCCAATCCGAGGATTGGGTCCAATAGGTGTCCTCGAACTGATGTTGGACGTAAAAAAGCCAGATCCCGACCGAGCCGGCAAGCAGTGACGACGGCCCCCAGACCAGCAGGAAGTCCTTCCAGCCGATCAGCCAGCACAGTCCCCCGACCACGAGCGCGATCGCGACGTCGGTGCCCAGCACGCTGTGGCGAAGTCGTGGTCGCTGCGCACGCGACGTGATGCGTGGTCCGATCATCATCGCGAGGATCGGACCGATCCCGAACATGACGAGTGGGTTGCGGAAGAGGCGATAGGCGAGCCGTCCGCGCCGGGACCGGGCCGCGTATTCGGTGAGCGTGAGGGTGGGGATGTCTCCTACGCCTCGGCGATCCAGGTCCCCGGACGTCGCGTGATGAATGGCGTGATCGTGACTCCAGCGCCGATACGGCGCCAGGACCAGAAGCCCGAGGACCGCACCGAGCCACCGGTTCGCGCGCTTGGACGGCAGGAACGATCCGTGCGAGCAGTCATGAAACAGGATGAACGTTCGGACCTGAAACCCGGCCGCCGGTATCGCCAGCAGCAGCACGGCCACCAGCGAGATTCCGATCATCCGGTACATCACGACCCACAGCGCCACGTACGGGACGACGGAGGTCGCGATTTGCGTCAGGCTCCGCCTGAGATCCGGCTGCGCGTAGGCCCGGAGAGCTCGTCGTTGCTCAGACTGAGCGTCGCGGGCCTGCAGAACTGCCGGGGCCGGGCTGACTTGACCCGGTGGGCCAGGTGCGGGCAGGCTGCGATCGCGCACCGGCGTCCCCGACCCGGGCATCGGTTGCTGTGACGGCATCGCGGCCGCGGCGCCGACCACATCGAGCGCTTGCACTACAGATCCCCGAGAGCGCGCGGCTACGCGTTGAGGGCCGTCTGATTTCATCGTGCTCCAGATCGGTGGTACGGGTCGTGCGGGAACCGCCGAGGTCTGGAGCGGTCGTCTGACAATACCCGGTCCCAGAGTCGCTGCAACCCAGGACGGTCAGGGACGCGGCCAGCTGGTAACGATGCGATCGTTCATGATCGGGGCAGGAGCCATCTGCCCGTCGACTTTGCCGGCGCCGGGCCCGAGGTATCGGTCTGCGGCCAAAGTCCTGGATCGGCCGTGCCCGGTGTAGCGTGACGGGCATGCCCGTAGACCGCCTGGGAGTGGTGCTGGCGGCGATGACGAGCGTCGATAAGGACGCCCCGACGGTGATCGATCGCGTGTGCGTCGCCGCGGTGGCGTTGCTGTCGCTGAGCGGTTCGGGGATCTCGTTGATGGCCGAGGGGCAGCTGCGTGGGAGCGCCGGGGTCTCCGAGCCGGGGATTGCCGCAGTGCAGGAGCTGCAACTCGAGCTCGGCGAGGGTCCGGGCGTGGACGTCTTGACGAGCGATGTGCCGGTTCTGGAGCCCGACCTGGCGCAGCGGGGCGTGGTCCGTTGGCCCACCTTTGCGCGGGCGGCGCACGACGCGGGGGTGCGGGCGGTGTTCGCGTTTCCGTTACAGGTGGGGGTGATCCGGATCGGGGTGTTGATGCTGTATCGAGACCACGCGGGGCCGCTGGCCAGCGAGGAGCTGGCGCTTGGTCTGGTGCTGGCGGATGTCGCCACCCAGGTCGTCCTGGCGGTACAAGCGGGCGCCCCGGCAGACACGGTCCATGAGCTGTTGGCGGGCGAGCCGGCGCATTGGGCGGAGGTGCATCAGGCGACGGGCATGGTTTCGGTGCAGCTGGATGTGTCGATGGACGAGGCGTTTGTTCGGTTGCGCGCGCACGCGTTCGGGGACGGCCGCTCGTTGCGAGCGGTCGCCCGCGATGTGGTCTCGCGGAGGCTGACCCTGGAGGCGGGATGATCCGTGCTCGGCACGGGCTGTGCGAAGATACGGCGGTCGGCGCGCAAGGTGTGCCACGCCGGACCGGGGAGGTGAGATGACGCGAGAGCAACGGATCGTTGAGACGTTCGTCGAGCTGGCCGACACGATGGTCGACAACTTTGACGTCATCGAGTTCCTGCATCGTCTCGCGGAACGCTGCGTGGAGCTGTTGGACTGCACCGAGGCGGGCCTGCTGCTCGCAGATGCCGCCGGGACGCTGCGGGTGATGGCGTCGTCGAGTGAGCGTTCAGACGCGCTTGACCTGCTGCAGACCCAGAACGACGAGGGACCGTGCTTTGAATGCTTTCACCGCGGACGGCCGGTATCCAGCGTGAACCTCATGAACGAGCTCGGTCGATGGCCGACGTTCGGCCCGGCGGCCGTGGAGCGCGGGTTCTGCTCAGTCCAAGCGCTGCCGATGCGCGTCCGTGGCACGACGGTCGGAGCGTTGAACCTGTTTCGCTCTGAGCCCGGGATGATGTGGGACCGTGACCTGCCCGTGGGCCAGGGGATGGCCGACATCGCCGCGGTCGCGTTGCTGCAGGAACGCTCCGTGCGAGAGTCACGCGGGGTGGTCGACCAACTGCAGGGCGCGCTCTCGAGCCGGGTGGTGATCGAACAGGCCAAAGGCGTGCTCGCAGAACGGGCGAGCATCAGCCTCGACGCGGCGTTCGCGCGTCTGCGCGGCTACGCGCGGAGAAACAATCGCCGGCTGAGCGACATCGCCAGCGAGCTGATCGAAGGACGCCTGGAACCGGCCGCGCTGACTGATCCTGTCGGGTCGGATCGCTGAGAAACCTCTTCGTCGAACCGCCGCGACGTGTAGCATCCCCTGGGTAGTCGCGCCGCTCCAGACCCTGGTGGCGTTCCTGGCAACCCAGGTTCCGTCTGGAGCAGAAGCCGATCGAACACGAATACCGAGGAGTTGGACGGCCCGGCTCGTCTGCGCAACTTCTTGAGGCGGCGTTCCCGACGGGTCGCTTGGACCCCGAGCCGTTTCGGGTAAAGACGCAATCCGCGTGGGGCCGCGAGCGAAAGTCGGCCACATCGTGAGCCTGGCACTTGGCTATCAGACCCGTGACTCCGTCGCCGTGATCGCACTCGCTCACCCCGCCGTCGCTGGCAGCGTGCTGGCGCTACGCAGTCGTAGCGAGCGGGCCCTCGCCGCCAACAGTCGCACGATCGCGATCGATCTCACCGCTGCGGACCACATCGACACACAGACGTTGAGCGAGCTGTGCGCCGCGCTGCGCACGATCGGGCGACACAACGCGACACTTGCCGTCGTCAGCACAGACGCACGCGTCCGCTGGGTGCTTGGCCTCTGCGACATCGACAAGCTCGAGCTTCATCCGACGATCAGGAGCGCGCTCGCGCGCAGCCGTGCCGTTCGACGCAAGCTGAAGCGTTCCAGCCGTCACGACGTGCCCACGCCGCGACGGCTTGCTGGCAGAGGTTCCTCAGCTCGTTCTTGATCCGACCGACCTTGCCCTGGCGACCCGCCCCGTGTTCTCTCCTCCGCGGAGGCGGGTCGCCATTCTCATGAACGATGCGCGCGCTGACCGGGCCCCGGTCTTTGCATGATGCGCGTCAGCGCCGACAACCACAAGTCACGGCCAGTGCGTGGGTCCCGCGGGGGTCGTGACGTATCCACAGTCAACCGTCGTCGCCGGCCTGAGCGGTAAATCGAGTTCGTCTTTCATCACGCGGTGATCCAAAAACGGCCGGGCCTCGTAGGAATGGATGCCCAGTATCTATTGGCTGTTTGCTCAAAGAAGGAGTGTGAGTATGTCCGCGCAACTCGACGCGGGTGACCCGAAGCCCAAAGGGTTGAATCGCCGCTCGTTTCTGCACACCTCTACTGGCGTCGCGACCGGCATCGCGGTGACGGTGCTGCCCACCGGAGTCGTGGCGCTCGCCGCGCCCGCCGCCGACGCCAAGGAGCGGTCGGCCCCGCGGCGCGTCGAGCCGGATGGCGACGTGCCCCAGGAGACCGTAATGGCCTACGTGCACGACGCCAAGCACGGCGTGGTGACCGTGGTGTCGGGGACGAGTGAGAAGACCTATCGCGACCCTGTTCTCGCCAAGCGTCTGCTCGACGCGGCCTCACAGACCGCCTAACCCCAGGAGAGACTCCACATGTCATCACATCGCGAAGCCCCGGAGATCAGCAAGGATCCGGTCGCCGACAGCACCGACACGTACGCGTTTGTCAGCCCGGATCGCCCGGACACGGTGACGATCATCTCGAACTACATCCCGCTCGAGGCGGCCGCGGCAGGACCCAACTTCTATGAGTTCGGGACCGACGTCCGGTACTTCATCTACATCAGCAACGACGGCAGCGGCGAGCCGAACATCGCCTACGAGTTCAACTTCACCACCCACGTCATCGACGGCAAGACGTTCCTGTACAACACCGGACCGATCACGTCGGTGGGGGATGCGACCTTCAACCGCCGCCAGACCTACTCGGTCGCGCTGCTGAAGGGCAAGAAGGAGATCGCCGACCGGACCAGCGGGTCCAACCCCAAGCCCGTTCCCCAGGTGATCGGTCGCAACCTCGCCTCGCCGCCGTGCAACATCGGACCGAGCTCCACCCCGAACTACCCGGCGCTGGTGGCGGAGACGATCCACACGCTGAAAGGCGGCGTCACGGTCTTCGCCGGTCAGCGCAACGACGGCTTCTTTGCCGATCTGGGCGCGATCTTCGACCTCGCGGACCTGCGGCCGTTTCAGAACCTGCATCTGAGCTCGATGGTCGCGGCGGCGCCCGGGATCGACACGCTCAAGAGCGGCACCAACGTGCACACGATCGCGCTGCAGATCCCGATCTCGCAGCTCACGCGCGATGGCAGTGTCCCCACCGACGTGACGAGCCCGAGCGCCACGATCGGCATCTACGCCGGTGCGAACCGGCGCAAGATGCAGGTCCGCGGCGACGGAGATCGCAACGGCTCGCAGTCGGGGCCGTGGGTGCAGGTGTCGCGGCTGGGCAACCCGCTGTTCAACGAGGTGCTGGTCGGTCAGGACCAGAAGGATGAGTGGAATCGCAGCAATCCCAGCGACGACAAGAACTTCGCCGACGGTGTCCTGCATCCCGGGCTCGCCGACCTGCTGCCCGTGCTGTACCCGGGCGTGTTCCCCAACCTGGCCGCGCTCAACGCGTCAAAGAAGCCGCGCGCGGACCTCGAGGCGATCCTGCTGACCGGCCTGCCCAGCGGCGTGGTGCCCGGATTTCAGAACAACACCGGCAAGACGCTCGCCGACATGCTGCGACTCAACGTCGCGATTCCGCCCAGCGCCACTCCCAGCCCGCTGGGGCTGTTGGGCAATGACGCCGCCGGATTCCCGAATGGGCGCCGCGTCACCGACGACGTCGTGACGATCGAGCTTCGAGCGATCGCCGGTGTCACGTATGCGCTGGTCGATAGCTCGTTCACTCCGGACGCAGCCGCGGGCGAGGTCACCGACGGCGTTGCCGAGCCGACGACCGGCCCCCCCGGCTCCGGCGCCGAGGGCGCGGCGCGGTTCTTGCCCTCCTTCCCCTACCTCGGGACCCCGCACGACGGGTACGACACCCCGCCCGCGTCCTAGCGACGAGGCCTACCCAACCCGGCTCGGCTCCGGTCAGCGGAGCCGAGCTCCGACCCCAGGAGTCATCCGAGTCCGATTGGCGCGGAGGCCCCACGAACGCCGACCCAGTGAGGAGTCCACATGAGCCAGGAACCCGTCTACCGCCCGCACCCCGAGCCGATCGTGCTCGACATCGGCGGAACCGTTGGCGCGTTGGTCGTCTATGCCGACGCCGAGCTGATCGACACGCCGGTCGAGGTCAGTCCGGCCGACGACGATGACGCCAAGTTCCACCAGCACGTCCTCGAACGCCCGATGCCCGAGGGCACCAGCTACGCCGCCGTCTTCGACAAGATCACGGAGGGCAGCTACACCCTGTGGCTGCACGGACAGCCGCGCGTCCGCGACTTCGTGATCAACGGAGCCCAGGTGGCCGAAGTGGACTGGACCGCCAATCCCGACACCGACGTCATAGCCGACTAGCCAGATCGGGCGCCGTCGCAGATCGGGCTCATCATCGGACGCCGGATCATTAGGAGCGCACCGCGAGAGCAGGACTTTTCAGTGAAGCGGACGACGGGCCTCGAACCCGCGACCTTTGGCTTGGGAACTGCGGACGCTCTCCCACAATCAAGCGCCACGGTCCACTCACGAGCAGGTGCGCGCTCATCGCGGTCCAGATGCCGGTTTGTCCTGAAACCCGGGGGGCAGCCAATCGCCATTGGACGGCAACCGGGGCGGCCCCCCTCTGAGAATTCCCGGACGCGACGAGAGTCGGTTAGTGTGATCGATCTCATCGACGACGGCGCACAGCTCTCGCTGTGGGAGAAGAGAGACGGCACAATGGCCACGTACCTTGCGTTCCACGAGGTTGACGACGTCGACCACTGGCTGAGCTCGCCCAAGCGCGAGCAGGTGTTCGGACCCCTGGGAATCACCGCTCGCACGTTTCGGGACCCCCAGGGCTCGAAGCGCGTTGGGATGATCGTCGAGATCCCCGACTTTGCCGCGTTTCAAGAGTTCATGCACACCGAGCCGGCGGCCGAAGCAATGAAGCAGGACGGCGTCCACCCCGACACCCTGGTTATTCTCGCCGAGGGATAGGAGTTCGCGAAAAGAGGGTTGCGCCCGGGACCCAGCGCGCGTCCGCCGCCAGCAATGCGGCGGAGCAACTACAGAATCCCCGTCTGTAGTTATTTCCGTAGTTCGTTCTGCGGCTGGACGGGCTCAGACGGACGTCATGTGAGGTGCCAGGACGCGCTCGATTTCGCTCGCCTCGAGCTCTCCTCGCGCGACCGATTGGACGAGCTGCTCCGCGTCGTCGACCGTGAACACCAGGTCGTGGCCATTCAGCAGACAGAGGGTGCGCGTCGCCGCCCAACCGAGCCGCTTGTTGCCGTCGACAAGCGCATGGTTGCGTGCAACCGAATGCATCAGCGCCGCCGCCTTGCCGGCGAACGTGCGGTAGGCGTCCGCGCCGAAGGCACTCGTCCTCGGGCGTGCGGCCGCCGAGGCGAGCAGGCCATGATCGCGGACGGCGAACGCGCCGATCACCCCGGCGGCGATCTCCAGAAGATCATCGACGCTGAGGTAGTCGAGCGAGTCAGTCGTCACCGGCTGAGCCGGTCAAGCAGCTCGGCGTCCTCGGTCCGGATCCGCTCGATCGCGGCACGCAGCCGCTGCGGCCGGTCCGCGACGTAGTCCGCGATGGCCGTGCGCGCGACTTCTTGCATGGAGCGCCCCTCCTCCGCCGCCTTGCGACGGAGAGCCTCGGCCTCGGCCTCGGACAGTCGAAGGTTCATGGCCATGACCGTATGGTACCGCCGTGGTACCGCCCTTCGACTCGGGGTACTCATCGTCGCTCGCTACTTGAGCGGGCACCCGCCCCCTCTCCGAGCCGGACTGCTGGCAGCGAACCCTCGGCTCGCCGGGAACGAATCGCCTCACTGACGCGGGCCGAGCGTTGCCCGCGAACGTTGCCCGCTCGGCTCGTAACAAGTAGTTACAAACCCGATTTCCCGGAACGACGGGGTTTCTCGGGCAAGCGGACGACGGGCCTCGAACCCGCGACCTTTGGCTTGGGAAGCCAACGCTCTACCAACTGAGCTACGTCCGCGTGACGAGCGATTCTAAACCGGCGTGGCCGGAGCGCACCCAGCTGCGCGGATCTGAACGGCCGCTGGTTAACATCGGTCGTCGATGCGCAAGTTCGTGCTCCCAGGCGTGATCGCGATCGCGGCTGTCGCCGCGCTGGCCCTGCTCGCATTCGGGGTCGCGCGCAACAACGACACCTCCTCGATCGACGCCAAGGTCGCCCGTGGCACCTACCCGCTCGCGCCCAGCTACCGGATGCGGCTGCAGTTGCTCGGCTCCTCGGCCACGACGTCGCTGGCGAGCTACCGCGGCAAGGTCGTCGTGCTGAACGTATTCGCGTCCTGGTGCACGGACTGCGCTGCAGAGGCGCCGCTGCTGGCTCGTGAGCAAAAGATGCTGACGGCGCACGACGCGACGATGCTCGGCGTCACCTTCGAGGACGCCGCCCCATCAACCGAGAGCTTCGACCGTGACCACCACGTCGACTATCCGGTCGCGCGCGACGCCAGCGGCGACTTCGTCCGCTCGTTCGGGACCGACGCGGTGCCCGAGACGTTCGTGATCAACCGCCAGGGCAAGGTCCAGGCGCTCGCCCGCGCGCCCGTCACCGCGCAGTGGTTCCGCCAGACGCTGCCGAAGATACTCGCCGGCAAGGCATGACCATCTGCCGGTTCGCGACCGGTCGCCTGATCGCGATCCTGATGGCGCTGGCGATGCTCGTCGGCGTGGCGACGCCCACGGTCGCGGCCGCCGCCCAGGTCCGTGAGCGGGCCACCGTCGAGCAGATGTACAACGATCTGATGTGCGTGCTCTGCCACGAGTCGCTGGCGGTCGCCCAGTCTGCCGAGTCCTACCAGGAACGCGCGTTCGTGCGCCAGTACGTCGCGCAGGGTCTGACCGTCAAGCAGATCGAGAACAGGATGGTCGGCCAGTACGGCGAGGGGGTGCTGGCCCAGCCGCCCAAGCACGGCTTCGGCCTGCTCGTCTACATCATCCCGCCCGTCGTCGTACTGGCGGGGATCCTGCTGTTGTTCTCCACGGTCCCGCGCTGGCGGCGAAAGGCGGCCGCCGCACGTGATGCGGCAGGCACCGGCGAGGGGCCCGCGATCTCCGAGCAGGAGTCACGGCGACTCGACGAGGAGCTGGCCGAGCGCTTTTGAAGGGCCGGCCACCGCGCGGGCGGGTCGGGCCGTGTGTTACATCGAGTCCGGCGCGCTGACGCCCAGCAGCCACAGGGAGAGCGCGATCATCTGGCGTGCCGCCTGGGAGAGCGCGATCCGGAAGGATTCGACGGACGGCGGCTCGGCGCCGACGACCTTGCAGTCCCGGTAGAACGCGGTGAACTGCTGGGCGAGCTCCAGCGCGTAGGTGGCGATCCGATGCGGGCCGCGGCGGAGCGCCGCCTCGGCGACCTCGTCCGGGAACGCGACGATCGTCTTGATCAGCTCACGCTCGGCGGGTTCGAGCGCCACCGTTCCCCAGTCGCCGGCGCCGTCGACCGCCGCGTCGATCCGTGCCGATTCGAACCGGCCGAGCATCGTCACGATCCGCGCGTGCGCGTACTGGACGTAGTAGACGGGGTTCTCGGAGGACTCCTGGCGCGCCAGTTCCAGATCGAGGTCGACGGTCCGATCGTGAGAGCGCTGCAACATGAAGAACCGGGTCGCGTCGACGCCGATCTCGTCGATCAGTTCGTCGAGCGTGATGAAGTCGCCACGGCGCTTGGAGAACGCCGCCCGCTCGGAGCCCTCGACGAGGTGCACGAACTGCAGCAGCGGCATCTCCAGCCGGTCCGGGTCGCCGTCCAAGGCCGCCAGGCCCGCCTGCATCCGCTTCACGTAGCCGTGATGGTCCGCGCCGACCGGAATGATCTGCCGGTCGTAGCCGCGCTCGAGCTTCTCCAGCAGGTAGCCGAGGTCGGAGGCCAGATATGTCGGCGCGCCGTCGGAGCGGCGCAGCACCCGGGGCTTCTCGTCGCCGAACGTCTCCGAGCGCAGCCACAACGCCCCGTCAGACTCATACGAGTGCTTGTGGTCAGCGACCCGCTCAAGCGCCCGCTGCACATAGCTCGGCGACCCTTCATGAAGCGTCCGCTCGGAGAAGAACCGGTCGTAGTGCACGCCGTAGCGCTCGAGCGTCTCCCTGATCGTCACCAGCAGCAGCTGTACGGCGCGATCGCCGGCCTCCGCCGGCGTCAAGCTGCCGGCATCGGGGATCTGGGCGGCCAGCTCCGCGACGTACTCGCCGCGATAGCCCTCCTCGGGCACCTCGGTCCCGTTTGCCCACGCAATCACCGACTCGCCAAACCGCGCGATCTGCGATCCGGCGTCGTTGACGTAGTACTCGCGCTGCACGTCGTGGCCGTGGTGCTGCAGGATCCGCGCCAGCGAGTCGCCGTACGCGGCTGCCTGGCCATTGGCCGCCACCACGGGCCCGGTCGGGTTGGCCGACACGAACTCGAGCAGGATCCGCTCGGCCGGCTCGGCCGCGCCGCCCCCGAACCGCTCGCCGGCGCCGAGCACCGCGCGCAGCGCGTCGCGGTGCCAGCGGTCGGACAGGGTCATGTTCACGAACCCCGGACCGGCCACCTCGAAGCCCTCAAGCTCCGGGCCGAGCCGCTCGCTCAGCGCCGCCCCGACCCGCTCGGCGATCTGGCGCGGCGGGGCCTTCAGCGCCGGCGCCAGCAGCATCGCAGCGTTGGTCGAGTAATCGCCCTGGCCGGCGCGCTTGGGGCGCTCGACCTTGAGCCCGGCGGGCGGCTCGCCGCCGTCGCCGCGGACCGCGACCGCGGCCTCCTGGACCAGCCGGCGCAGCTGTTGCAACGGTGCGGTCATGCGCTCGGCACCGTGGTCGGCTGAAACGCCAGCTCGATCGCCTCCAGCGCCGACGGTGTCCCGATCGCGACCAGCATGTCGCCCGCGGCGACCACCGTTGTCGCCTCAGGCTGGGCCACGAGCGCGCCGTCGGTGCGCCGCACCGCGACGATCACGGCCTCGCCGCGGACGTCCTGCACGGTCTTGCCCACGCCCTCGCACGCCGCCGGCACCTCGATCTCCTCCAGCCGGTAGTCGGCGACCTGCACAGCGCCGCCGACCTGAGGGTGGATCGCGACGCGCGCCATCTCGGCGCCGGAGGTCTTGTAGGGCGAGATCACCCGGTCGGCGCCCGCCCGCCGCAGCTTCTTCTCGGAGTCCTCGGCGGACGCCCGCGCGACGATCAAGATCCCGGGCGCCAGCTCGCGCGCGGTCAGCGCGATGAAGATGTTGTCGGCGTCGGAGTCGACGCACGCGATCACGGCCCGCGCACGGCGCACTCCGGCGCTCAGCAGGACCTCGTCGTCCGCCGGGTAGCTCTCGATGAAGCGGATCCCCATCGACTCGGCCATCTCGAGGTTAGTGTGCTCGGAGTCGATCGCGACCTGCCGCACGCCGGCGTGCTGGAGGTCACGCGCCACCTGACGCCCGACGCGGCCGAAGCCGCAGACGATCACGTGGTCTGAGTAGGAGTCGATCATGCGCTGGGTCCGTCGCTCGTCGAGCAGGCCGGTGAGCTGGCCCGAGACGAAGAACTCGGCAACCGTCGCAAGGCCGTAGAACAGCGTACCTATGCCCAGGATCTCCAGCAGGACGATCACCACGCGTCCGGCCGCGTTGTGGGGGTCCTGGATCGAGCCGAGCGTCGTCACCGTGTCGAGTGTCAGCACGAACCCGTAGCCCACCGAGTAGTGCTCCACAAGCGACAGCGCAACCGAGCCGGCGAAGATCACGGCGACGAGTGCGACCAGCAGGATCGCCAGCCGCCGCTGGAAGCTGCGGGCCTCGCGGCGCAGGCGCGTGCGCTGCTCGAGCGTGCGATGGCGGCTGTCGGGGCCGAGGCTCAATAGTGGTAGGGCTCGCGGGCGAGGATCTTGTGGCCGCGGTACAGCTGCTCGAGCAGCACCACCCGCGCCAACTGGTGGGGAAGCGTGATCTCACCCAGCGACAACCGGTGGTCGACGTGGTCGAGGTCGAGCCCGTGCGGGCCGCCGATCACGAAGCACAGGTCACGGCCGCTGCGGCGCCGGTCCTCGAGGAAGCGGCTGAACTGGACCGAGTCGGGATGCTCTCCCTCCCGGTGCAGCAGCGACACGAACGCACGCTCGGGCAGCCGCCGGACGACCTGATCGTCCTCGCGGACCTCGATCAGCTCCAGGCGCGTATGCCCGGCCAGGAGCTTCTGGTAGTGCTGCACGTCATCGGCGAACGGAGGGCGCAACCGGCCCACGGCGACGACGATGATCCGCACGATGGGATACTAAGCCCATATGAGCGATCCGAACACGCCCGAGCGTCACATCAACATCCACTTCGCGCCGGAGCTGATGGCCGGTGCCTACTCGAACTTCGCGAACGTCAGCCACTCCGATTACGAGTTCACGATCACGTTCGCGCGCGTCGACCACGAGGTCGAGGACGAGGAGATCCCGGGCGTGGTCGTCTCGCGCATCAACCTCTCCCCCAAGTTCATGCGAGAGCTGATCGACGCTATGCAGGACAACTTCTCCAAGTGGCAGACCCGGGAGGGAATCAAGAACCTCCCCGAGTACGGCGGCGACGCCGACGCTGAAGACGACGAGCAGTAGCGGCCTGCAGTCCGGGGAGGAGCGGTAGGTGCTGGGAGCAGGGGTCAGCTGCGGCGTGCTGTTGCCGAACTTCGATCCCGAACGGCTGGGCGGGTTGGGTGGCGGCCAGATCGTGCGGGCCTCGCGCCTGGCCGAGGAGCTCGGCTTCGAGTCGCTGTGGGCGGGAGACCACCTCGCCTGTCCGGCGCCCGGGCTCGACGCGCCCACCTGCATCACGGCGTCGGCGGTCGTCACCGAGCGGATCGCGCTGGGGTTCAGCGTGATGCTGCTGGGGCTGCGCAACCCCGCCTGGACGGCCAAGCAGTTGGCCTCGATCGACTTGCTCGCCGGCGGTGGTCGCCTGCGCCTTGGCGTCGGCGCCGGCGGTGAGTTCGCGGAAGAGTTCCGCGCCGCCGGCGTGCCCCTCACCGAGCGGGGCGCCCGGCTGGACGACTCATTGGCGGTGATCGGCGACCTCGTCACCGGCAAGCCGGTCGAGTACACCGGGCGCAAGCTGACCGTCAGCTCGCCGCCGCTCGAGCCGTGCATAGCGGTCCCGCCCCCTATATATGTCGGCGGCCGTGGCGAGCCGGCGCTACGCCGTGCCGCGCGGTTCGGGGACGCCTGGCTGCCGATGTGGCTGACGCCGGCCCGGATCGCGGAGCGTTCGCAGGTGCTGGCCGAGATGGCACTTGAGCAGGGCCGGCCGGCGCCGCGGGTCGCGGCCCTGATCCTCGTCCGGATCGACGACGACCGTGACCATGCCCGTGCGCAGGCGCGCGCCCACATCGCCGGCCAGTACCGGATGGAGCTCGAGGCGATCGAGCGCTGGACGCTGCTGGATAGCATCGACGGCGCCGTGGAGCACCTGCATCAGTTCGTGGAGGTCGGGGTCTCCGAGATATTGCTGTTGACGCTGGGCCGCGATCCGCTGCACCAGTACGAGCGCCTGGCCGAGGTCCGCTCACGGTTGCAGATGCCCGCAGCCGCGCCCGGGACCGCGTCGTGAGCGCCACCGCCGGGGCCTACCGATACGACCCCTCGGCGTACCGACAGGTCTTCGAGCACCGCTTCACCTACCTGGCCGGCGTCAAGCGCAACAGCCACCGGTTCGCGCAGCGCACCGCGCTGACCGATACCGCATCCGGTCGCAGCTGGACGTATGCGGAGCTGTGGTCCGACGCGGGCCGGCTGGCCACGGCACTGGCGCAGTCAGACGTGCGACCGGGAGAGGTGATCGTGTTCGCGCTGTTCAACAGCGCCGAGTTCGTGCTCACCTGGCTCGCGGCGCAGCGGCTCGGCGCGATCGCCGCGCCGATCAACTTCCGGCTGGCGGGCGGCGAGATCGCCCACGTGCTCGACGACTCCCAACCGGCCGCGTTCATCTACGACCAGGCGCTCGAGCTCGTCGCCGCCGATGCGGTCACCCGCGCCGAGCATCAGCCGCGGCTGCTGATCGCCGCCGGTGCCGACACCGCGCCGGCGCTGGCGTTCGACCAGCTGCTCGCGTCCGGCCCTCCTGGGAGCGACCCGCCGTTGCCCGGCCCGCACGGTGACGGCCCGGAGATCTACGACGAGACGACACGCCTGTACACGTCGGGCACGACCGGGATGCCCAAGGGCGTGTCGCTGTGCTCGATCGTCGAGGTGCTGTCCGCCCACGACGTGATCATGCATTTCCCGCTCTCGCCCCAGGACCGGACGATGAACATGACGCCGTGGTTTCACCGCGGTGGGCTGTACTCGGGTGGCCCCAACCCGGTCCTGTACGTCGGCGCCGAGGCGGTGGCACTGCGCCAGTTCGATCCGGCGGTGGTACTCGATCAGGTCGCGCGGCGCGGGTTGACGTTCCTGATCGGGGCCCCGACCAACCTGGCGCTGCTGTGCGCCGAGCAGCTGCAGCGCCCGCGTGACCTGAGCTCGCTGAACGGGATCGTGACGATGGGCGCGCCGCTTGACCGGGAGGCGTGCCTGCGCTACCAGGAGGTCCTGACGCCCCGGATCTTCAACGGCTACGGGACGACTGAGGCGTTCTGGAACACGTTCCTGCGCCCGACCGACCTCCCGGAGCACGCCGGCTCGGCCGGCCGCGCCTGCACCGACGACGACGTCGCGGTCGTCAGGATCTACGAGGACCGGCACGCCGAGCCCGACGATCACGCGGCCAGGGACGGGAGCGAGGTCGGCGAGGTCGTCGTCCGCTCGGTCAAGGCCGGGTACGCGTACGTCAATCAGGATCACGAGCAGGCGCAGCGGTTCCGTGACGGGTGGCTGTACATCGGCGACCTGGCCACCTGGGACGAGGACGAGTACGTCACGATCGTCGGCCGCAAGGACGACATGATCATCTCCGGCGGCGAGAACGTGCACCCAACCCAGGTCGAGGCGGTCCTCGCCGAGCATCCGGGCGTGACCGACGCGGCGGTCGTCGGGCTGCCCGACGACCGCTGGGGCGAGCTCGTCGTCGCCTACGTCGTCGCGTCCGATCCGGCGCTCGACGCGGCGGCGCTCGAGGCCCACTGCAAGGACCATCCGATGCTCGCCACGTTCAAGCGCCCGCGGGCCTATCGCTTCGTCGAGTCCCTGCCGATGACGGCGACCGGCAAGAAGCTTCACTACCAGGTGCGCGAGATGGCGGTTTCAGACGCCGCCGACGGGTTGCTGAACCGCCCGTGAGCTCCGGGGTACAGCGCTCGGATCCGGTGATCACCGGGATCGGGGCGATCACGCCACTTGCCCAAGACGCGCCGGGAACCTGGGAGGGGCTGGTCGCCGGCCGCTCCGGGGTCGGCCCGGTCCGATCGTTCGACGCATCGGACCTGCCCGTCCGGATCGCCGGCGAGATCCACGGCTTCGACGCCGAGGCGCACCTCGGCCCCAAGCGCGCCCGGCGCTCGGCGCGGTTCTCGCAGCTGGCGACGGTCGCCGCGCGTGAGGCGGTGGCCGATTCCGGGCTCGAGCTCGGCCCGGTATCGGACCGGACCGGGGTGATCGTCAACAACGCGGTCGCCGGCTGGCCAGAGGGCGACCGCAACCAGCGATTGCTGCTCGAGCAGGGTCCGTCGCAGGTGACCCCGTACTACATCCCGTCGACGATCCTCAACATGGCGGCGTGCGAGGTCGCGATCGATCTCGGCGTGCACGGACCCGTCAACGCCTCGGCGCTGGCCTGCGCCAGCGGCACCGCCGCGTTGCTCGAGGCGCGGCGGCTGCTGGCGACCGGCGAGGCCGACGTGGTCATCGCCGGCGGTACCGACGCCGGGATCTGTCGGTCGATGCTCGCCGGGCTGTCGGTGATGGGGCCGCTGTCAACGCGCAACGACGAGCCCGAACGTGCCAGCCGACCGTTCGACGCCGACCGCGACGGGTTCGTGTTCGGGGAGGGAGCCGTGGTGTTCGTGGTCGAATCGGCGGCCCATGCCGCCGCGCGCGGGGCGCGTGGGTACGGCGAGATCGCCGGCGGGGCCCTGAACTCCGACGCGTTTCACATGAGCGCGCCGGAGCCGACCGGTACCTACGCGGCGCGAGCGATCTCGACCGCGTTGGACAACGCCGGGGTGACCCCGGCGCAACTGGACTACGTCTGCGCCCACGGGACCGCGACCAAGGCCAACGACGTGGCCGAGACCAAGGCGATCCGGATCGCCCTCGGCGAGCACGCCGACCGAGTTCCGGCCAGCTCGCCGAAGTCGATGGTCGGTCATCTGATCGGCGCCGCCGGGGCGCTGTCGGCGATGGTCTGCCTGCTTGCGATCCGCGACGGCGTGCTCCCGCCGACGATCAACCTGGAGACGCCCGACCCGGCCTGCGACCTCGATTATGTGCCGCTGCGGGCACGCAGCGCACCGGTCCGGGTGGCCGCTGCCAACGCGTTCGGATTCGGCGGACAGAACTGCGTGATCGTCCTGCGCGCAAGGTCATGAAAGACGCTGATCTGACCCTCGACTCGAGGCTTAAGGTGCATCGCCCGCCGTGGCGTCCGCCATCTCGGACACGTGACGTCCGCGATCTCGGGAAACTATGTCCGTGAGGATCGCCGTCGTCTCAGACGTCCACGGCAACCGCCACGCGTTCGACGCGGTGCTGGACGCGATCGTGGAGACCGCGTGCGAGGAGATGTGGTGCCTGGGCGACCTGGTGGGCTACGGTGCCGATCCCGACGCCTGCGTGGCGCTGGCGCGAGAGCACTGCTCGGTCTGCCTGGCGGGCAACCACGATCTCGGAGTGACGGGCGCGATCCCGTTGCAGCAGTTCTCACGCGGCGCGGCGATCGCCGCGCATTGGACCCGGGACACGATCTCGCCCGAGACGCTCGCCTACCTGGAGACGCTCCAGCCCCAGAACCTCGATCAGACGGTCGCGCTATACCACGCCAGCCCACGCGATCCGGTCTGGGAGTATGTCCTGTCACCGCTGCAGGCTGAGCTGTGCCTCGACGTGCAGGCCAAGCCCATCTCGCTGATCGGCCACTCGCACGTCGCGCTGTATTTCTCCCGGGTGCCCGGGGCGGCCGCCAGCGGCGAGACCCGGGACGACGGCGAGCAGCTCGATCTCTCGCAGGGCGATTGGCTCGTGAACCCCGGCAGCGTCGGCCAGCCCCGTGACGGCGACCCGCGCGCCGCGTGGCTGGAGCTGGACACCGGGGAGTGGACTGCCCGCTATCACCGGACCGACTACGACATCGCCGGGGCGGCCGCCGCGATCAGGGCCGCGAAGCTGCCCGAGTCGCTCGCCGAACGGCTCCAGTACGGACAGTGACCCGCAACCGGAGATCTCACCAGAGAGCAACGGGCCCACGGTCTAAAGTCACCCGCCAATGGGGTTTGGCTCACGCGCATCGCTGGCCGCGATCCTCGGGTTTGCGGCGGCCTTCGTCGTCGCCTGCGGATCCAGCGGCAACGGCCTGCTCTCGTCCGGGCAGAGCGGCTCGATCGCCTCGCAGCTGACGGCGATCTCCGAGGCGGTGCAAGCCGGCCATTGCGGCAAGGCCGCGGCCGCGTCGCACGACCTGACCGACGTGATCGTCGCCTTGCCCAAGGGCGTGAACCAGAAGCTGGTGGCGAACCTCGGTCAGGGCGCCAGTACGGTCCAGGAACTGGCGGCCAAGGACTGCGCAGCGGCGTCAACGCCGACGCCGACCGTGACCTCGCCGACGACCTCGACCCAGACGACCAGCTCGACCCAGACCACCACGTCGACCCAGACGACTTCGTCCACCACCACGACCACGGCGCAGACGACCACCACCCCACCCCAGACGACCGCAACCAACGGCGGCGGCCCGGGTACCTCAAGCAACACCACGCCGGCTGGCGGAGCGCCGGTCGGCGGCCAGACGAAGACCACAGGCAGATGACCGGCACCACCACGATTGCGGGCAGGTACAGGATCGAAGGCCGACTCGGCGTCGGCGGGATGTCGACCGTCCACCTGGCGTTCGACAGCCGGCTCGAGCGCTACGTCGCGCTGAAGCTGCTGGCCGAGCATCTCGCCGACGACTCCACGTTCGTCTCCCGCTTCCGCCGCGAGGCGCTCGCGGCCGCGCGGCTCGTGCACCCCAACATCGTCCAGGTGTTCGACTTCGGGTTCGACGCGGGCCACCACCAGCATTTCATCGTGATGGAGCATGTCCCGGGCAATTCGTGCGCCGAGCTGCTGCGCGACCACGGCCACCTCGGCGTCGACAAGACGCTCGGGATCGTGACCCAGGCCTGCCGCGGCCTGGACTACGCCCACCGCAACGGCGTCGTGCACCGCGACGTCAAGCCCGGCAACCTGCTCGTGTCCGATTCCGAGGTCGTCAAGCTCGCCGACTTCGGCATCGCCCGAGCCACCGACCAGTCCTCGATCACCCAGGTCGGGTCCGTGCTCGGCACGGCCGCGTATCTGGCGCCTGAGCAGGCCCGCGGTGAGGAGGCCGGTCCGCGCGCGGACCTGTACTCGCTCGGGGTCGTCACCTACCAGCTGATGTCGGGCCGGCTGCCGTATGAGGCCAGCTCGCTGTCCGAGCTCGCGCTCAAGCAGCAGCGCGAATCGCCGACTCCGCTCAACCAGGTCGTTCCCGAGGTCTCGCCGGCGCTCGCCGAAGCCGTCGCGGTGATCCTCTCGATCGACCCACGCGGCCGTCCGGAGAACGCGATCGAGCTCGGCGACCTCCTCACAGACGGCGCCCGCGGGGTCTTCCCGACCCGGGGGGCGAGGTCGTCCGGGCCGGGCACGGCGTCCACGCGCGTCGCGTCCGGCGTCGACCGGCCGACCGCCGCGACCCGGGCGCAGCCGCCGAGCGGGGCGGGTGGGCCCTCGTCTGCACAGACGCGCGCGGTCAACCGCGGCCGGGCGGCGACGCGTCAGGCGCCCAAGCAGGTGCCCGCCAACCGCAGCGCGGCGGCCGCCGTGCCCCGGCGCCAGCCGACCGAGCAGGTAGCGCCAAAGCCGCGCCGGAGCGTGCTACGCCGGGTGATATCAGTACTCGCCCTGCTCGTGGTGCTGGCTGTGATCGTCGTCGCGGTCGTGCTGATCACGAAGGGGACGACGACGACCGTGCACTACGAGAAGGTCGTCGGATCCCACGTCCAGCAGGCGATCGACCAGATGCAGCAACTGCTCGACAAATACACGAAGTAGCGGTCGCTCGCGGTCAGCTGGCCGGCGCCACCGGCCCCAGACCGCTCATCGCAGTCGCCCCTGGAGACGCACCGGATCTCAACGCGTCAGCCACCTCCGCCAGACGCCCGCCCTCGATGCCCGCGCGCAGGTCCGCCATCACCGTGGCGACGAAGCTCAGGTTGTGCAGCGTGACCAGCCGCAGCCCCGTCAGCTCGCCGGCGCGCAGCAGGTAGTGCAGGTAGGCGCGGGTGAAGCCGCCCCGGCAGGTCGGACAGTCGCAACCGTCGAGGATCGGCTCGTCGGCCTGGCGCCAGCGCCGCTTCTGCAGGTCCAGTCGCCAGCGGGCATCGGGATCGGGCACCAGCGCGACCCCGTGGCGGCCCAGGCGCGTCGGCATCGCGCAGTCGAACGTATCGATCCCGGACCGCACGCCCGCGATCAGGTCGTCGATCTCGCCGATCCCGAGCAGGTGTCGCGGTCGCTGCGGCGCGAGGCGCTCGAGCTCCGCCGTGGTCCAGTCGACGACCTCGTACATCTGTGCCTTGTCCTGCCCGAGCGAGCCGCCGATCGCGATCCCCTCACTCGCCGAGGCGGCGATCGCCCCGGTCGAGACCATCCGCAGGTCGTGGAACGTACCGCCCTGGACGATCGCATACACCGCCTGCCCGGCGGGGCCCTTGTGTCGATGCCACTCCAGGCAGCGGTCCAGCCAGCGGTGCGTGCGCTCCATCGAGCGTGCCGTGTAGTCATAGCCCGAGTGAAACGGAGTGCACTCGTCCAGCACCAGCGCGATGTCGGAGCCGATCGCGGCCTGCACCTCCATCGACGTCTCGGGACCGAGGAACCGCTCCGCGCCGTCGATGTAGGAGCGGAACCGGACCCCCTGCTCCTCGATCGCCAGGATCGACCCGTTCGAGGCGCTCGCCCCGTTGGCGGTCGTGCGGCGGCCCTTGATCTCGTCGGCCACTCCGCCGTGTCCCATCGAGAAGATCTGAAAGCCGCCGGAGTCGGTGATGATCGGTCGCGGCCAGCGCATGAACCGGTGCAGGCCGCCGAGCTCACGCATCAGCTCGAGGCCGGGTGAAAGGAACAGGTGGAAGGTGTTGCCGAGCACCATCTCGTAGCCGAGCGCCTCGACGTCCCACGGCTCGAGCGTCTTGACCGACCCGCGCGTGGCCAGCGGCACGAACGCGGGCGTCGCCACGTCACCGTGCGCCAGATGCAGCGTCCCTGCCCGTGCGCGGGAACCCGAGTCGCGGGCGCGGATCTCGAACATCGCCTGGCTCATCACCGCTCCCATTCTCGCTGGTCCCGCCGCGACCGGGCCCTGACGATCCGGTCAACCGCTGTGCCTCGCGCCGGAAGGGGTCCAGCAGCCGCTCGGACGTGATCCGCACGACGACGCAGCCGTGGCCGGCGTGAACCGCAGCACGGCCGCGGCGCGGGCGCGGGCCGGCATGCGCTGCTCGGTGCCCGCCGAAGATTGGCGATCTGACCCCCATATCCGGGGGTAGATCACCAATCCTGCGCCAGATACGCGGGCGGGATCAGACGAACGGCCCGAAACGCAAAAAGGGCCGGCCGCCACGAAGGCGGCCGGCCCTGAAGACCGATCTGGTCAGCTGCTTACGCGGCGGCCTGCTCGGTTGCCGGCTCCTGCGCGGCGCTCTCGGTGGACTCGCCACCGTCGATCGCCTGCGACTCGCCGCCACCAGCGGTGATCTGGACCTTGTGCGGCTTGGACTGCTCGGGCTTGGGGACGGAGATCTCCAGGACGCCCTTGTCGAACGTCGCCGTGATCGCCTCGGCGTCGACGCCGTCGGGTACACGCAGCGAGCGGCGGAAGCTGCCGTAGCTGCGCTCGACGCGGTAGTAGCCCTGCTTGCGGTCCTCGTGCCCGCCCGAGCGCTCGCCTGACACCGTCAGCACGTTGCCGTCGAGCTCGATGTTGACGTCCTCCTCCGACATCCCCGGCAGGTCCGCCCGCAGGATGTAGTGCGACTCGGACTCGAGCAGGTCGGTCGCCGGCGCAAACCGGCGAACCGGCGCGCTCGCGACGGTCGGCGTGTCGAACAGGTTGTTGAAAAGCCGGTTCATCGGGACCGGCTCCCAGCGAATCAGTGCCATGTGGTTGCTCCTCGTGTGTTCTCTCGAAAGACTCATAAATTGCTTCGTGTTCCCTGACGTAATCTGAGTCTAGCAGCATGAGATCTTCTGTCAACGACACGGAGCGACGCGTTCACCGGTCTGACGACGGCGAACACCTGCCGGCTTGAGCGCTGCGCCGCGGGGCCGGGTCGCGGATCAGCGTGAGATCAGCGAGTGGCCCGACATCGCCGCCGGCTGCTCGATCCCGAGCAGCTCGAGCACGGTCGGCGCGACGTCGGCCAGCACGCCGCCGGAGCGCAGGGTGACCGCTCCGGCGCCGGTCACGATCACCGGCACCGGGTTGAGCGAGTGGGCGGTGTTGGGGCTGCCGTCGGGCTCGAGCATGTGGTCGGCGTTGCCGTGGTCGGCGGTGATGAAGCAGGCGCCGCCGCTGGCGTGGACGGCGTCCACGACCGAGCCGAGGCACGCGTCGACGGTCTCGATCGCCTGCACTGCGGCCGCGATCACGCCGGTGTGCCCGACCATGTCGGCGTTGGCGAAGTTGATGATCCCGAACCGGGCCGGTTCGGCCGTCCACGCCGACACGAACGCGTCGGCCGCCTCGACGGCGCTCATCGCTGGCTTCAGGTCGTACGTGGCGACATCGCGCGGTGACGGGACCAACGACCGGTCCTCCCCGTCGTACGGGGTCTCCTCGCCGCCGTTGAAGAAGTACGTGACGTGCGGGTACTTCTCGGTCTCTGCGACGTGCAGCTGGCGTTCGCCCCGCGCCGCGATCACGGCGCCGATCGTGGTCTCCGGACGCTGGGGGGCGAACGCGACCGGGTACGGCCAGCCCTCCTCGTACTCGGTCATCGTCGCGTAGCGCTTGACCGGCGAAGCCTCGCCCCGATCGAACTCCGAGAACTGCGCAGAGGCCAGCGCCAAGGTGATCTCTCGCATCCGGTCGGGCCGGAAGTTGAGCCCCAACACGGAGTCGCCCGGCCGGATCAGCGCCTCCTGATCCCCGATCAGCGTCGGCGTGATGAACTCGTCGGTCTCGTCGCGCTCATACGCGGCCAGCGCCGCCGCTTCGCCCGAATCGGCCCGGTGCGCCGCCTCGCCGTGCACGAGCATGTCGTAGGCGAGCTTGACGCGGTCCCAACGCTTGTCGCGGTCCATCGCGTAGTAGCGGCCGACGACCGAGCCGATCCGCCCCACCCCAGCGTCGGACATCCACGACGTGACCCGCGCCAGGTAGCCGGCCCCGGCCTTCGGGAGCGTGTCGCGCCCGTCGGTGAACGCGTGCACGACGAGATCCGGGACCTCCAGCGACGCCGCCAGCGAGATCAGCGCATGCAGGTGCTCGATCGACGAGTGGACGCCGCCATCGGACACGAGCCCGATCACGTGAACGCGCTCGGAGCCACCGAAGGCCTCGCGTAGCACCGGGTTGGACGCGATCGACCCGTCTGCCGCCGCGGCGTCGATCCGCGTCAGATCCTGCATCATGACGCTGCCGGCCCCGAGGTTCAGGTGCCCGACCTCGGAGTTGCCCATCTGCCCGTCGGGCAGGCCCACGGCCAGTCCCGACGCGGTCAGGGTCGTGGTCGGATACCGCTCCCACAGGGAGTCGAACACCGGAGTCACGGCCAGCGACACCGCGTTGCCGGGGCCGTCGGGCGCAATCCCCCAACCGTCGAGCACGATCAGCGCCGCGTGCGGGACCGGCAGCGACGACGGCGCCGCGGAACCGGCCATCTCAGTGACCGGCCGCCGCCACGATCGCCGCGAACGACTCCGCGTCCAGCGACGCCCCGCCGACGAGCGCGCCGTCGACGTCGGGCAGCGCCAGCAGCTCGGCGGCGTTGTCGGGCTTGACCGAGCCTCCGTACAGGATCCGGGTCCGCTGCGCCTGCTCCCGCGAGCGGTCGGCGACCAGCGCCCGCACGAACGCGATCGCCTCCTGGGCCTGCTCGGCGGTCGCCATCTGGCCGGTGCCGATCGCCCAGATCGGCTCATACGCGATCACGACCTCGCCGAGCCGCTCAAGCTCGATCCGAGCCAGGCCCTCCTGGACCTGGTGGCGTAGCTTGCGCTCGGTGTCGCCGTTCTCACGCTCCTCCTCGGTCTCGCCGACACAGAGGATCACTTCGAGGCCCGCCCGCAGCGCGGCCGGCACCTTCAGGGCCAGCGCCTTATCGGTCTCGCCGAACATCTGGCGGCGCTCGGAGTGGCCGAGCACCACGCCGGCAACGTCGAGCTCGGTCAGCATCGGCGCCGATACCTCGCCGGTGAACGCGCCCGACTCGGATTGGTGCA
>Ga0302325_10006830_pt1 | contig 25543 bp, 22 predicted proteins | sample Palsa_T0_2_FD_201948 | JGI IMG/M metagenome (GOLD analysis project Ga0302325, IMG submission 201948) | Peat permafrost microbial communities from Stordalen Mire near Abisko, Sweden - Palsa_T0_2 | ecosystem: Environmental > Terrestrial > Soil > Palsa > Peat permafrost | place: Sweden: Abisko... | reverse complement strand
GTTGGCGCGGCGCCGCCCCCCCCCGCGACCGTGAGGGAGCGTTCTTGATCCCGGTCCTTTAGCGAGGATGCGCCAGCCTCCAAAGGCGGGACTTTCGGTTCACAGACCGCGACGGCCGCGTGCTTCGCCGGCTACCCTTCACCTCGCCCGGAAACGCAGCTTGTCGATTCTCAGCCGGCGCAGCCGGTACTCGAGCGTCGCGGGTGCCAGGCCCAGTCGTTTTGCCGCTCCTTTGGCTCCGGAAATCCTGCCGCCGGTGGCGCGCAAGGTGGCTTCGATTCGTTCGCGCTGCTCTTGCCGCAAATCCGCATTCAGCTCGATCTCCGCCGCGCCCGGCAGCGCCGAGCGATCCACCCGCAAGGTGCCCCCGTGCGAAAGCACCACGGCGCGTTCAATCACGTTCTCGAGCTCGCGCACATTGCCAGGCCACGGGTACGTCTCCAGCAGCCGAAGACTGCGGCGTTCGATGCGCTCGACCACGCGGCCGCAGCGAGCCGCGTATTTCTCGATGAAGTGCTGGGTCAGGGCCGGAATGTCTTCCGGCCGCTCGCGAAGCGCCGGCATGCGCACAGGAATCACGTTCAGCCGGTAGAAGAGGTCGCTCCGGAACCGCCCCTGCCGCACATCTTCCTGAAGATCCCTATTGCTCGCCGCGATTACTCGCGCGTTGGTATGAACCGTCTCGCCTCCGCCCAGCCGCTCGAATTCGCGCTCCTGCAGCACTCGCAGCAGGAGAACCTGCATTTCCGCCGATAGCTCGCCAATCTCGTCGAGGAAAATCGTGCCTCGGTTTGCCTGCTCGAAACGTCCCCGCCGCCTTTCAGTGGCGCCCGTGAACGCGCCGCGTTCGTGCCCGAACAGCTCTGAAGCAAGCAGGGTGGGCGGGATAGCCGCGCAGTTGACCTTGATCATTGGGCCGGCCGCACGCGCCGAGCGCCGGTGCAGCGCCCGCGCGATCAACTCCTTGCCCGTCCCCGTTTCCCCGCTGAGGAAGACGGTCGCGTCGGTGCCCGCGACTTGCTCGACCGTTTCCAGAATCTGCCGCATGGCGGGCGAATCGCCGACGATCTCTCCAAACCACGGCATGCTGCCGAGCTTTTCCTTCAGCGAGAGGTTCTCCGCCGCAAGCTGGTCTTTCAACCGGCTGATCTCTTCGTTGGCAAGGGCGTTAGCCACCGCCACCCGAAATGCCTGAGCGACTTCCCGCAGCACTCCGATTTCCTCATCCGAGAACGGGACCGGCAGCGCGCGGCAACACACCGCGCATCCGATGTTCTCGCCGCGCAGAGTAAGCAGGATCGTGCAGTAACTGCGGCATCCGCCTGCCGCCATACGGAATTCATGTTCATACCACGCCTCTTTCGCGAAAAGATCGGGGCAGTGATAGAAATCCACGCCGGCACGCTTTGATTCTTCTTCCGTCGGATACGGCAGCAGCGGCTTTTGAGGCACAAGCGGCGCCCCCTGCTGCATCGTTTCCATGAGGTGCGAGTAAAGCGTTTCACCCGCCTTGGGTTCCCAACCAACCACGTGGTAGGCGTATGGTTTGGGATCGCGAATAGCAAAGACCACGATCCCCAGGCTATCCATCTGCACGTAGGGCAGCAGAATGTCCGCCGTTACCCTCAGGATCTCGTTCAGTTCGCGCTCCGGCGTGATCGCCTCCCAAGCCCGCAGGACTAAAGAATGGCGAAGGCTTTCATCCAAGCGTGGGACAGTTAGGGATGGAACAGCGGACATAGAGCGATATTACCACATTTGCGAATTCACAACATCTTGTGATTATTGCGAGACAGCAGTGCGCCACGTGCGCCATAATCCGTTGATAGTAAGCCTATTACTGTTTGGTTGTCGTCGTGCCCATACCGTCGGACATGCGACTCATTCTACTGCTCCCAACCCTCTGTCTGGCTCTCCTCGCCATCCACTTTCCCGCGGTCGGACCTCCCGAACCGGCTAGTTCGTTACTAGTCGATCCCAATCGCTTTTCCGGAAGTCCGGTGCTGCCTCCTGGGGCGATGAGCGCCGCCGTCTTGTTTGTTGTCGCGTATTGTCTCGAAGGGCTGGGCGCACAGCAGGCTCCCGGGCGCCGGCCAGGTTCTCTCGCCCTGCGAGTTTTCCACCAAAGTTCCCCGGACTGCCCGAAGCTTCGTTCGGCTGGCCCCTACACGAACGCCGAGACGAAGTAAACTCGGTAGCGTGGCGAACATATTGGTCACTGGTGGCGCGGGATATATCGGCTCGCACACCGTATTCTTTTTGCGCAAGAGCGGCCATCGCGTCCTGGTTGCGGACAATCTTTCGCGAGGGCACGCTCGCGCAGTGCCCCAGGGCCTGCTGAGAAAGGTGGACCTGCGGGATGCGGCGGCCCTGAGCGCACTTTTCAAGAGCGAGCGTTTCGATGCCGTGATTCACTTCGCGGCTTTCATAGCCGTGGGCGAATCGACTCAGATTCCGGAAATTTATTTTGGCAACAACGTCGGCGGATCGATTTCGCTTTTCGAAGCAATGCTTGAGGCGGATGTGAAGAAGCTCGTGTTTTCCTCCACCGCCGCGGCATATGGAATCCCGAAATCGTCGCCGATCGAGGAAACGCAGCCATCGGCGCCCATCAATCCATACGGGGAAACCAAGGTGATGGTGGAGCAGATCCTGGAAACGCTGGATCGCTACCGGCAACTGCGGAGCGTGCGGCTGCGCTATTTCAATGCCTGCGGCGCGGAACCCGAAGCGGGACTGGGCGAGTGCCATGAGCCGGAGACGCACTTGATCCCGCTGCTGCTGCGTGCAGTCGCCACCGGCCAGCCCGTGACGCTGTTCGGCGACGACTATCCGACGCCGGACGGCACCTGCATCCGAGACTACATTCACGTCAGCGATCTTTCCGAAGCGCATGTCAGCGCCGTCGAGCACCTGTTGAACGGCGGCCCCTCCGGCGTATTCAATGTCGGCTCCGGCGACGGGCATTCGGTGAAAGAAGTAGTGGCCGCGGTAGAGCGAGTGACGGGCGGCAAGGTGCCACATGTCGTTGGCCCACGGCGCGAGGGCGATCCGCCCAGCCTGGTGGCCGACTCTCAGAAGCTGCAGCGGACACTCGGATGGAAACCGAAGCGAACGAACCTGGATGACATTGTGAGGGACGCGTGGGAATTTGGGCGCAAGGGTGGCTGCGGATAAACCTCATCAATCCCCCATGGCCCGAGCCCCATGCGTGAGCTTGGGGCTGTCACGTGGCTGTTGTTCGTGTGGTATAACTGATATACCGATCTGTTGAGATTCCAATTCAGCAAGGCCAAGAGTGAGGAGCTGAGGCGCAATCCGCAACGAGGTATTGGCTTCGAGGAGGCACAAGAGATCTTCCAGCGCCCGTACTATCAAGACCAGCGCTCGGACGACCCCGAACAGTATCGGGCCATCGGGTGGGTCCAGGATCGCATGTTCACGCTGATCTTTGAAGTCAGAGAAGACCGCTTCGGCGATTACTGCCACCTTGTGACACTGTGGCGCTCGACGCATGAGGAGCATGAGCTATATGAAGACAACTCGTGAAACCAAGAAGGCTCCGCCGGCCGAATCCATCGCCCGGATGGCCGACCGGGGCGAAGACGTGTCGCGTTTCTTTACGAACCGCGGCAAGATGATGCAACCCATTCAGCGGGTGAACGTCGATTTCACGGCGTCCATGCTGCAGGAACTCGACCAGATGGCATCGGAACTGAACGTGAGTCGGCAGGCGGTGATCAAGATGTTCGTCCGCCGGGCTCTCGACCAGCATCACCTGGCTCGACGATCACGCAAGGCCAGTTGAGATTCCAAGGCTTGCAGGCGCGGTTCGCGGCAGCATCTTCTACGCATTCCAGAAGCCCCGGAAATGCGGCGCCTCGAAGCCGGGGAATACCGCGGCCAGATTCCGATTGCCCATCTGGCGAGTGACGATCTCGCCCAGCACCGTCCGGAAATCGGTGGTCAAGTTGAGATCGCGGCCTTCATAGAGCCGCTCGGGTGCGAGTCCCGGCCATTCGCCGTAAACGTGCCCGCCGCGCACATTGCCGCCCAGAACGAACATCACGTTGGCGTGGCCATGATCCGTGCCGCGGTTGCCATTCTCTTTCACCGTGCGTCCGAATTCCGACATGGTGACGATGGTGATATCCTCCATGCGGTCGCCCATATCCTGCGAGAAAGCAGCGAGCGCGTTGCCAAACTCGCGCAGCAGATTGGGCAGTTGCCCGACGGAAGCCTTGTTGCCCACCTCGTTGACATGCGTGTCCCAGCCGCCCACGTCCGTGAAAGCCACCTCGAGACCCACGTCGGCCTTAATGATACGCGCCATTTGAAGCAGCCGTTGGCCCAGCGGGCCGCCCGGATAGCTGGCCCCATTGGCGGGCGTGTACGGCGTCTTTTGGATGGTTTGCATGATCTTGACGGCTTCGAAGGTTTCATGCGCCGTGCCGTTCAAAACCTGGTCGGCGGTCATGCCGTACATGGCTTCAAACGTATCCGCGGCCGTGGCATTCTTCACCTGAAAGTCATTGATGTTGGCAACCGCCAGCGCTTCCTGGCTGCCGCGCAACGTGCGTGGCAGGTCGGGGCTGAGGCTAATAGCCCGCAGCGGCGAGGGGTGCGCATCGGGCAGCAGCGAGCGGTTGAGCCATCCATCCAGAGTGGCTTTGCGGCCGGGCGTGCCTGACTCCATGTAGTCCTGCGCGTCAAAGTGCGAGCGGGTAGGGTCGGGAGAACCGACGGCTTCGACGATGGCAAACTGCCGCCGGTCCCAAAGCGGTTTCAATGCCGAGAGCGACGGATGCAGACCGAAACGCCCGTCGAGATCGATGGCGGAATCGGGTGTGCCGTTGGGGCGCGGCACGGCGATGGTTGGCCGCAGCGCATAGTAGTGAGGCTCGGCATGCGGAACCACCACATTCAAGCCGTCGACAGCGCCGCGTTGGAAGATGGCAATCAGCACCTTCTTGCGCTCGCCGGGCGCGTCCTTGGCAAACACGGCGCGAGAAAGCCAGATGGGCACGCTGCCCACGCCAAACATGGCGAGCGCGGAATTCTTCAGAAACAAGCGGCGGGTGGGCATTATTTCTCCAGGTGTGTCATTGCCATTGTCTTAGCGTCGCTGGAAATCGGGTGAACCGAGAGCCAGGCCGGCGACCAGGCTCGGGATTTCGGGTTGCTTGACCTTGGCGGCCGCGGCGAGCTGGCGCGCCACAGCCGGATCATGCAGGGCTTTGTCGATAGCCTGCCGGGTGGCATCCGACGGCGAGTCGATTAACAGGCCCTGCGCCACCGCCAGAGCGCCGGATTCGGATTGCATCTCCGCGGACCATTGCTCGAGAGCGATCTTCACATTAGGGATGCGATTGTGCGCCAGGGCGAGCGCGAAATTCATGCGCTCGAGAAGCCCGGCGGAGCTGACCCATTCCGAGTTCGCGGTGGAATAGCCCGTCGGCTCGATCTTGCGGTAGAGAGGCTCGCCGAGGCGCTGCACTTCACCGCCCAAGGCGATGGCCGAGGCAACATTCGCATTACTCGCGCGCACAGCGCTTACCACCATTTCAAACGGCGTCTTGATCTTGGCGCGATACGCCCCGCGCGACCAGAATTCCGGCGAATCGAGCATGGTCTCGACCACGGCGCGCAGGTCGCCATCGGTTTTGCGGAAGGTGTCCGACATGCGATTGATCAGCGATGGCGGCGGATCGTCGGCGACCAAGCGGCGGGCGAGCTGAAGCGAGACGAAGTGAGCAGTTGACGGATGCCGGCACAACAGGTCGATCACCTTCAGGCCATCGTTCATTCCGCCGCCAGCGGGAATTTTGTGACCCAGCACAACCTTCGCGCCTTTGTCGTGTACCTTGTCGTTGTATTCAAACTCGCCGCCCTTACGCGGGGGCGCGACGGTCCAGCCGGTGAAGCAGCGCGCCACTTCGATGACGTCCTTCTGGGTGTAGCCTCCATCGACGCCAAGGGTGTGAAGCTCCAGCAGCTCGCGGCCGTAGTTCTCATTCAGACCGCGGCGCTGGCCCTTTTGTGCTGGCGCAGCCCGGCGCCCGTTTTGTTGCGGCGCATCCGGAGATACGGACAATGCATTGTCGAGGTAGACCAGCATCGCCGGGCTCTCGGCCGTGGCGATGAGCAAGTCGCGGAACTTGCCCCACACATGCGGGCGAATCGCGTCGCGCTCATACGTCGGGACCAGGAAGCGGTCGGCGTTCTTGTTGAGGAAGACGTTGAAGTGGTTGTACCAGAAATCCACCAGCAGCTCATTCAACTGGTGCGTGCTGTAGATGGCCCGAAACATTTTCTGCTGAACCAGGTCCTCCTCCACCACTTGCTGCGGATTCGTGGCCAGAACCAGGCGGCGGCGCAGATCGACCGGGGCAAAGGCGAACAGCCTCTGACGCTGCTGGCGATTCAAGGCGTAGACAAAATCGTTTGTCTGTGCGAGCGGCAACCTGGCAAGCAGCGCTTGTTTTTCCTCCGGCTTGCCATGCTCGAGCACGTCGACTTGCTCCGGAGCCAGCAAGCTCGAGAGCGGCGTGCGCCCCTCGAGGTCGGAATCGTCGTTTGCGTCGCCCGCTTTTGCATCGTCTGACGCGGGCGTTTTCTCGCCCCGTGGGCTCAGCTTCAGGCCGGCCATTTCGGTGGAATCGCCCGGCGCGCCTCCTGAACTCTGCGCCGAGGCAGTCGCGGCCCGATTCTTCTGTTCCTGCTTTTGCCGGTAGCGGGCGGCAATGCGCAGGATCGCGTCGCGGAATTCCGGATCGTCGTTGGGAAGGTTTGCCTGCCCGCGCGCTGCCTGCAGGATCAAGCGCCGCGGCGGATAGTGCAGATAGGCGGCGCGAATGCTCATCCGCATCGATTCAAACGGTTCGAGGAGCGTATTAAGCGCGGGGTTCTCCGGCGCTCTCTCGGGATGCATTTGGAGATCGAGCCAGTTCCGCAAGCCCACGCGCTCAACCTCCGTTACATCGCCGGGACGCGCCCCAAACGTCAGGCGATTCAGAGCGTGACGGATTTGCTCCTCATCGTTGAGCGGCTCCGCAAAGGCGGCATACTGCGCTGGATTGGTCTTCGGGGTTGACTTGGGAGGTTTCGCGCTGGCTGCGAAAGAGGCTGCAATCGCGAGGAGCACCACCGGAAAGGCGAAGGCTGCGCGACGCCGGCTAGAGCGATCAACGTGACAACCACACGAGCCGGCCACGGCCGCTCCCGCGCTTCGGATGCCATACCGGCGATGGAAGTTCGTGTTGGGCCACATAGTCTCGCTTTGGCGCCTCTGTTCAGACTAGACGCGGATTCCCGGCTTCGCGTTGCCTCACTCGGGCTGCGGAGCGGCAGCCCCTCGATGAAAGTTCCTCAAGGAGGGTGCACCACGCACTTCTTTACTCATTCAGGTCCGCTGGCTCCATCGCTCCGTGGCGAATGGTGAGCACGCGGACGAGCTTCTTCTGTTCGTCAATGGCATAGATAACACGGTACACGTGCGGCTTCTTGCCGTAGAGAAGATGACGCAGTGGCCTGCCCGGCTTCTTGCTTTCTGGAGCCATCGGGCATCGGCCCGGATAGGTTTCAAGGCTGTTGACCGCTTCCTCAAGGCCGTTAAACCAGCGAGCGGCGGCAGTCGACTCAGCGGCGTTTTTTTCCTCAAAGAGGCAAGCCAAGTCGCCCGCGGCGCGATCGGTTAACTCAACGAGGTATGCCATGTCGCCGGCGAATCTCGTCAAACACTTCCCTTGCCGGCCGCGTACGTCCGCGGGATGCGTCATCAAGCCCTTGCCGGATTGCCTCATGGACATCAGCGCGGGCCGCGATGTCGAGCAGGCGCTGATAGGCATCGGCGTCCAGGACGACCGCTTGAGCCTTACCCTTCACCGTCAGCACCATTGGGCGCTTGCTCCTCTTGAGCCGCCTCATCAAGTCGCCGGAGCGACGGCGGAAGGTAGTAAGCGACTGGATGTCTTTGGTGATATCAAGCATGAGAGTGCCCTCTTCAGAAATAGCACCCTTCTGAGTGTCTCTGAGAAAGCGACCCCGGAACAGAGCGGCCGGCCATGGTGTCAGGCACCGTGCGCGGGCAGATGCTTAAGGCTACCAGTCAGCGTTTGATCTTCGCTATCCGATACTTACAGATGACTGCCGCATCCTTAAAGCCGCTATTATGTAGGGCAAAGACCCAAGGGCGGCTCCGGCGCTTCAACAAGAAAACCTCGCATGCGCAAGTGGATTGACAAATTCCTGATGCCCGATTTGATCAAGGGCCTGCTGGTGACCTTCTGGAATCAGAAGCCAAGCGCCATCGTCACGGAGCAGTACCCGCTCGAGAGGCCGCCGGTTGCCGAGCGCTATCGCGGTGCGCCGCGGCTCAATAACCATCCCGAGACGAACGAAACGCTGTGCATCGCGTGCGACCTGTGCGCCAAGGCGTGCCCGGAGAACCTCATTGTGGTGGGAAGCGAGCGTGACCCAAAAACCAAACACAAGGTCCTGACCTATTTCACTTACGACCTTTCGCGCTGCATGTTCTGCGGGCTTTGCGAAGACGCTTGCCCCGTAGATGCACTGGAACTAACCCAGGATTTCGAGCTCGCCACCTTCACACGGGACGGGCAGATCTGGGACCGGCAAATGCTCGAAGAAGGTCCACGGCCGGTCGAGTTCACGCACTGAGAGCGGACCCGGGCAGACAACGATGCTGGATAGCGCATTCTTCTTCTTTTTCAGCGGCCTTACCCTCGGCGGCGCAGTGCTCATGCTGACGCGGCGTAACCCAGTGTTGAGCGCGGTATGGCTCATCGTTTCCCTCCTCGGAGTGGCCGGGCTCTTTCTGCTGCTGGGCGCGGAGTTCCTGTTTGCCGCGCAAATCATTCTCTACGTGGGGGGCATCACGCTTCTGTTCCTGTTCGTGATCATGCTGGTGAATCTCGAAAGCGTGATGCGCGTGAGGCAATTCCGCCGGAGCTGGCCGCTGGTGTTGGTATTGGGCGCGGCACTGGCGGCTGAGTTCATTATTCTGCTCGAGCGAGGCCAGTTCAAGGCAGTCATCCTGTACACGATCGTCTCCCGGCAGGGCGTTCCGATGGGACCGTTCGGCGAGGCAGCAGGGAACGCCGAGCAAGTGGCGGATGTGCTCTTTACGCGTTATCTAGCCCCGTTTGAAGTGGCCTCGGTACTGCTGCTGGCAGCCATTGTCGGCGCGGTGTGGATGGGCCAGCGCCGCCCCGAGCGCGAAGAAACGGGCGAGGGGGAAGGGGAGCGCTAACCCGATGGCACACGCAATTCCCACGCATTACTACCTGATCGTGAGCGCCCTCTTGCTCGTAATCGGAACGCTGGGCGTCCTGCTGCGGCGCAACATCGTCGTGATTCTCATGTCCATTGAGCTGATCCTGAACGCGGTGAACATCAATCTGGCAGTGTTTTCGCGCATGTATCATCACACCGATGGCCAGGTGTTCGCGCTTTTCGTGATGGCGGTCGCGGTGGCCGAAGCGGCGGTCGCCTTGGGAATCCTGATTGCCCTATTTCGCAATCGCGGCACCATACTTGCCGACGAAATGGACCTGCTCAAATGGTGACGCCGGTGAGCCGCTGGGCCATGACCGCGGACACGTGGCTGCTGGTGACGCTTCTCTGGCCACTGGCCTGCACATTCCTCATTCTCTTGTTTGGTTGGCCCGGCAAGCGCCGCAAACCGCAGCCTTCCCGATGGCCCGGCTGGGTGGCGGTGGGTTCGGTGGCTGTGTCGCTCGCGATGTCTTCAGCCTGTGTCATTCTGCGCCACGTGCTGGGGCGCACGCTCCACGTCACCTTCGGCGAATGGATTCCGGGATTCGGAGTGACGCTCGGGCTGATGCTCGATGGCCTCTCGAGCGTGCTGCTGTTGCTCGTCGAAGGAATCGGGCTGATGGTGCTTCTGTACTCGATCGACTACATGCGCCGGGAGGCCGATCAGAGCCGCTATTACGGCGCCATGCTTTTCTTTCTGGCGATGATGAAGCTGCTGATTCTCGCCGATAATTACCTGCTGCTTTTTGCCGGCTGGGAAGGGGTGGGCCTGGCCAGCTATCTGCTCATCGGCTATCACTTTGAGCGTTGGAAGGCGGCCCAGGCCGCAACTAAGGCGTTTGTGGTGAACCGCATTGGCGATGCGGGCATGCTGGTGGGCATCTTCGCTCTGTACCAAAGCTGCGGTTCCTTGAGCTTCGACGCGATCGCGGCGAACGCGTCGGCAATTCCGCACGGCACGGCGCTGGTGATCTCCGCCGCCTTGCTCATTGGGGCACTCGGCAAGTCGGCTCAAATACCTTTGCACGTCTGGCTGCCGGACGCCATGGAGGGGCCGACACCGGTCTCCGCGTTGATTCATTCCGCGACCATGGTGTGCGCAGGTGTGTATCTGGTGGCGCGATCGGGCGTGCTGTTTTCCCTGACCCCGGAGGTCAGCGCGGGCGTGGCCATCCTGGGCGCTGCTACGGCTCTGTTTGCGGCCAGCGTCGCCCTGGTCGAGGACGACATCAAACGCGTCCTCGCCTATTCCACCATCAGTCAGATTGGATTCATGTTCCTCGCTCTCGGCGCGGGCGCTTACTGGGTGGCCGTATTTCACCTGTTCACCCACGCCTTCTTCAAAGCTCTGCTGTTCCTGGGAGCGGGATCCGTAATCTACGCGCTCCGTGGCAACCAGAATCTGAAAGAGATGGGCGGGCTGCGATCGAAAATGCCTGTCACGTTCGCAACCATGGCGGTAGCCGCCGGGGCGCTAGCCGGATTGCCGGGCTTGGCGGGGTTCTTTTCGAAAGACGCGGTTCTGGCTTCGGCGCTTTATGCCGCCAACGGTACGCCGCTTTTCCTGATTGGGCTGGGCACATCGATCCTCACCGCGTGTTACTCGGGGCGCCTCTTGTTTCTGGTGTTCTTCGGGCCTTCGCATTCGCGCGGCGGCGTGGTCCCGGCTGACAGCACTGAACCGCGCGCGTCAGCAAGCGGACCGCGGGAATCGCCGCCTCTGATGCTGGCGCCCATGCTGGTTCTCTCTCTAGGCTGCTTGCTGGCCGGATGGTTGTTTGCGCCGGTGGATTGGCGCGCCTGGCCGCTCATGCTGCTATCCGGTGTCACGGCGATATCGGGCGTGTGGCTGGCGTATCACTATTATGTGTCGAGGCCCGAAGCGCGCGCCCCGCTCGACCGGCGGTTTGCCGTCTTAACCACGGCGCTGCGTAACCGCTGGTACGTAGATGCGGTTTACGAGCAACAGATCATCGATGGCCTGGTGCTCCGCGCCGCGCAGGGGGCCGCGCTCTTCGATACGAAGCTGATCGATGGAACCGTGAACGGCGCGGCTTTTCTCACGCGAAAGGTGTCGCGATTCTCGCGCTGGGTTGACCGCTACGTGATCGATGGCCTGGTACGGTTTACGTCCGGGGTGATGCGCGCTTTCTCGACCCCGGCTCGTGCCATGCAATCCGGATTTGTACAAACTTATGCGTTTCTTTTCGTTGCCGGATTACTAGCGGCGTTGGGTTACTTTCTGGTGCGCGCACGCTAATGATTCCTCACTTACTCAGCCTGATTCTCTTCCTGCCCATGGCCGGGCTTCTGCTGCTGCTCGCCATCCCGTCCGGCAAAAACCTCTGGCTGAAGCTGGCCGCGAATTTAACGGGCGCGCTGACCCTGGCGCTCTCCGTGTTCCTGATTCCATCCTTCCGTCTAGACACCGCTGGTTTCCAATTCGTCGAACGGGCCAGTTGGATTCCCTCGATTGGCGCTCAATACCTGATTGGCATCGACGGCATCAGTCTGCTGCTGCTCCTTCTGACGACGCTGATCTCGTCTGTCGCTCTGGCTTGTTCCTGGCGCTCGGTCAAGGAACGGGCCAAGCTCTACTACGCCATGCTGCTACTGCTTGAGACCGGCGTGATTGGCGTGTTTGTCTCACTCGATCTCTTCCTCTTCTATCTCTTCTGGGACGCGGTGCTGATTCCCATGTACTTCATCATCGGCATCTATGGCGGTCCGCGGCGCGCGTATGCGGCCATTAAGTTTTTTGTCTATACACTGCTCGGCAGCGTCTTCATGCTGCTCGGCTTTCTGGCCCTGTATTTCCAATATGCCGCCCGCTTTGGCGTGTACACCTTCGAGCTGACGAAGCTGATGGAAATGCGCCTCGATGCCGGCGTCGAACAGTGGATCTTTTTCGCGCTGTTTCTCGGCTTTGCCGTCAAGGTCCCGATGTTTCCCTTCCACACCTGGCTTCCCGATGCCCACGTGGAGGCGCCCACTGCCGGCTCGGTTCTGCTGGCGAGCCTGCTCTTGAAGATGGGCACCTACGGCTTCATCCGCTTCTCGCTGCCCCTGTTGCCGAAGGCATCCATGGAGCCGTGGATCGTCAACCTGATGGTGGGGTTGTCACTCGTGGCCATCGTGTATGGCGCGCTCGTGTGCCTCACGCAGCGGGATTGGAAGAGGCTGGTCGCCTATTCTTCCGTCAGCCACATGGGATTCTGCACCCTCGGCATCTTTACGCTGAATGAGGCGGGGATCGCGGGCAGCGTCATTCAACAGGTGAATCACGGAATCTCCACCGGCTTGCTGTTTCTGCTGGTGGGATTCATCTACGAACGGCGGCATTCGCGCGAGATCTCCGATTACGGCGGCGTCGCGCAGGTGATGCCGATGTTCGCCACGGTTTTTGCGATTGCCGTGTTCAGTTCCGCTGGGCTGCCGCTGCTGAACGGGTTCATCGGCGATTTTTCGGTTCTGGCCGGCGCGTTCGCGGTCAACCGGGCTTGGGCGTTGACAGGTGTGGTGGGCCTGATCCTGGGCGCGGCATATCTGTTGTGGCTTTATCAGCGGACCATGATGGGCCCATTGAAATACCAGGCCAACCGCTCGTTACGCGATCTGGACTGGCGCGAGCGCCTGATTGTTCTGCCGCTGGTGGCACTGACGTTCATGATCGGCCTGTATCCTAAGCCCGTGTTCAGCGTGGTGGCCGAACCGGTTCGCGAAATCGTCCACCACCTGGCGATAGCCGCACAGCTTCCACCCACTGCCCGCGTTGCGCAAACATGTGGGGCAGGTTGTCAACCTGCAGGCCGTACATGTGGGGCAGGTTGTCAACCTGCCGGCCGATTGTCAATCGGCCGTGAACCCGCACCCGCCATCGCCCTCTCAATCTCCAGCAACAATCCCCGCCAACCATAATGCCCCTCTCTTTCACTTCCCTGGATCAACTGGCAGCATCGCCCGCCCTGCTGGTTGCTCTCTTCGGCGCGGCCACGCTGCTGATGGATGTCATCGGCAGGCGCAGTTCGGCAGCGCGTCGCGGAACGGTTGCGTTCTCAATCACAGGCCTGGCGTTTTTCGCCTATGCTCTCTTCGAGCAATCGAACGCGCTCCGGCTGGCGAGCGGTGCGCCGCTCAGCGCGTTGCAAGGGGCGGTGGTGATTGATCCGCTCGCCCTGTTCGCCAACGCCATTATTTGCGGAGCGTCTCTGGTCCTGCTGCTCAATTCATACCGCTATCTCGAGATTGCTTCCGAGCATCGCCCCGAGTTCTACGCGCTGGTTTTGTTTGCGCAGTGCGGGATGTACTTCATGGCCGCGGGCGCCGAGCTGGTGACTCTGTTTGTGGGCATGGAAACCACCGCGGTCTGTTTTTACATACTGGTAGGCTTCACGCGCGCCAACCGGCTCTCGAATGAAGCTTCGCTGAAGTACCTTCTCCTGGGAGCCATGGCATCGGGCTTCGTGCTGTACGGATTCTCGCTGCTTTATGGCATCGCCGGATCGACGCGGCTGAGCGATATCGCCACGGCCGTAGCGAAACGTGGGGCTTTCGATCCCTTGGTGATTCTGGCCTCCGTTACCACAACCGTGGGCCTGCTCTTCAAGATTTCGGCAGTCCCGTTTCATGCCTGGGCGCCGGATGCTTATGATGGCGCGCCGACCCCGGTAACCGGGCACTTGTCGGTGGCATCGTCAGTAGCCGGATTTGCGGTGCTGTTGCGAATGCTCGAATGGACGCTGGCCGCGGCGCGTCCGGTTTGGGAGCCGATCGTGATTGTAGTCGCCGTGGCGAGCCTGACCGTCGGCAGCGTGGCGGCCATCACGCAGGATCGCCTCAAGCGCTTCTTCGCTTATAGCTCGATTGCGCACGCCGGGTACATTCTGCTGGGCTTCGTTCCGAATTCGGAAGACGGGTTGAAGGGCATCGCCATGTATCTGTTCGTGTACGCCCTGATGAATCTGGGAGCATTCGCCGTGCTGACGTCGCTCAAGCGGCGAGGCGTCGCGGGCGACTCGATCCACGATCTGGCCGGGCTTTCGAAGCGTTATCCCACGCACGCCGCTCTCTTCGTGGTTCTGCTGCTTTCCCTCGCCGGCCTGCCGCCCACCGCCGGGTTTCTCGCGAAATACTTCATCTTTGTCGCGCTGTTGAAGAGCGGGCACGTCACCCTCGCGGTAATTGCGGCAGCGTATGTGGCCGTGAGTTTGTATTTCTACTTCCGGCTGGTGCGCGAGATGTACCTGGTCGAGGGTGAGCCCTCGGAGCCAATTGAAGCCAGCGCGGGCATCCGCATCTCCCTGGCGGCCACCACAGCAGTCACGCTATTCATCGGCCTGTATCCCGAGCCATTGCTGCGCGCGGGCATCCTCATCATGGGCGGCCCTCGATGACGCCGACGCTGGTTTCTTCCATTCTCAACAGCCCGTGGCTCGCGCCTGCCGCAACCGGCCTTGTGCTCTCGGTTGTCTTTCCCTTGGGCGTGGGTTATCTCTCCTTGCTCGAGCGCAAGCTGCTGGCCGATTTTCAAGGCCGCTTGGGGCCCATGCGCGTGGGCCCGCACGGTGTGCTCCAGCCACTGGCCGATGCGCTGAAGATGCTGCTCAAGGAAGATACGGTCCCTGGACAAGCCGAGCGCGCTCTCTTTCTGAGCGCGCCCATTATGTCCGTGGTGGCGGCAATGCTGGGCCTCGCCATCCTGCCCTTTACCGGCCGGATCTTCATCAGCGACATCAATATCGGCCTCCTGGCCTTTCTCGCCTTTTCCGCCCTTACCGTGTTGGGGATCATCCTCGGCGGCTGGGCGTCGAATAGCCATTACTCGCTGCTCGGCGCGATCCGCAGCGCCGCGCAACTGGTCAGTTATGAAGTGGGGCTAGGGCTTGGCCTGGTGGCCGTCGTGATGGCCGCCGGTTCGCTGGATTTGCGCCAGATTGTCGAATTGCAGCTCGAGCGCCGCATCTGGTTCGCTTTTTCCAATTTCGGCGCCATGTTGCTGCCGTTTGCGGTGTTTATCCTAGCCGGCGTGGCGGAGACAAACCGCGTTCCGTTTGACCTGCCGGAGGCCGAGTCGGAGCTGGTGGCCGGGTATCACACCGAGTTCAGCGGCTTTCGATGGAGCCTCTACATGCTCGCCGAATGGGGCAACATTCTGGTGGTGTCCTCCATCGCCGTCACTGTGTTCTGGGGTGGCTGGCTGAGGCCCTTCCCGAGTGTCGCGCTGCTCGACATCCCATTGAATATTGGTTTCCCTTTGCTGCTCTTCGTCGGCATTGGCGGCTATTGCGCGCATCGTGCCAGGCGGATGCATCAGCGTTACGACGCCGCCATCCTGCTGGTGCTCGCCTTGGCGTTTGTCTTCGCCGGGCTGGTGTTTCTGCCAACCCGAGGAGAGCTGGCGGCCCTGTTCTGGTTCTTCTTCAAGCTCGCGTTTTTCGTCTATGCCGTGATCTGGATGCGCGGAACGTTGCCCAGGGTGCGCTACGACCAGCTCATGTCGCTGGGCTGGAAATACCTGGTGCCGCTCGGCTTGGCCGGCGTGGCGGTGAACGCCGTGATCGGCCTGCTCTGAGGTGGGGCAGGCCATCTTGTCGCCTGCCAACATGCCGTGATGTGGGGCGGAACCCCTGTTCCGCGGGCGACCCCCCGTCGCCCACTCCGCCCCGACCCCCCGGTCGCCGCCGTCAGCCGCTACCCTCTGATACTGTGAAGAATGGCTGTTCCATCGGCGGTTTTTGCTGAGTTGCGCCGCATTCCTGGCCTGACAATTATCGAAGAAGCTCCCCTTTCCGAGTACACGCGCTTCGCCCTCGGCGGCCGCGCCGAAGTACTGGCCGAATCCGGGTCGCCGAGGTCATTTCTTGCAGCCATACAGGCAGTCCGCGCTTCCCGCTGCCCGAGCGTCGTGATCGGAGCTGGCACCAACCTGATCGTTTCAGACGCTGGTTTTCGCGGTGTCGTCCTGAGGTTCACCGGATCCACGGTTACGCTGTCGGGCGAGACCCTTCGCGCCGAAGCCGGTGCCGTCCTGCAAGACGTCGTGGACCTCAGCATCGCCCGCGGGCTCTCGGGCATCGACTGCATGACGGGAATCCCAGGCTGGGTGGGCGGAGCCATCTACGGAAACGCCGGAGCCTACGGCCAATCGATTGACGAGCGGGTGCGGCAGGTCGAATTCACCGATGGCAAAATCTTCCGCCGGTTTACCAACGCCCAATGCGAGTTCCGCTATCGCGAGAGCATCTTCAAGCGCCACAAGAATTGGATCATTCTTGCCGTCGAGCTGGAATTGAGCCCCGGAGACGCGGAGGTGCTGGCGCGCGCCGCGGCCGAAATTCGCGCGACGCGCGATGCCAAGTACCCGCCGGCCATGAAGTGCGCGGGCAGCATCTTCAAGAACTGCCTGTTCGCATCCTTGCCGGCCCAAACGCGGGCGCAGGTGCCGGAAGGCCTGGTGCGAGGAGGCAAAGTTCCGTCGGCGTGGTTCCTGGAACAAGCGGGCGCCAAAGGCTTGCGGCGAGGCGATATTCAAGTTGCGTCTTACCACGCCAACCTGATTTACAATGACGGGGCCGGAAAGGCTGCCGACCTGGTCGCCCTCATACGCCATCTGAAAGCGCTAGTGGCTGACCGGTTCCGGTTTCTGCTCGAGGAAGAAGTGCAATACGTCGGGTTCGAAGCGCCCGGCCCCGCCCTGTGACTCCTCCCGTTGGAGCCAGTCCAACACCCCGAGCCGAGCCGCGACCGTAAGGGAGCGTTTTCCGCCTCTTTCTGGTGCCACACCCTGTTCCATCCGGCCCACCGGAAACCGGTTCTGCTCAATGAAACCCCGACGAGCGTTACTGCTTTCGCTCCCAATGCGCTAGTCTTGATACCAGAATCGGCTTCGCCTCGGCAGCAGTTCCGCGATGCGAGGACAGTTGTGCGATGCGAGGAATGGTGTTCGCCAGGAGGGCAAGTGCAATGCCGGCAATTCGCGAGGGAGAGCCCGGTGTCCGGGGCAAGGGATTTTCGCGCCGCCAGATGGCGCGGATGTTCGGGATGTTCGCCGCGGGCGCTGCCGCGGTTCCGGTTTTCAGCGAGGCGGCACTGGCGCGCATTTCCGAGCAGGAGATCACCGGCGGGCAGCCGCTTCCATCCGACGTAGTGAGAATAGACGCCAACGAGAATCCGCTGGGCCCCTGTAAGGAAGGATTGGAGGCCATTGCGCGCATCTCCCCGTATGGCGGCCGTTACTCTCCCTTCGATGATTACGCCACGCTCACGCAGGCAGTGGCCGAAAGTGAGGGCATAGACCCGAAATACGTTTCGCTGTTCGCCGGCTCGAGCGATCCGCTCTTCCGGCTCACTTGCGCCTTCACGTCTCCCACGCGCAGCTGGGTGATGGCCGATCCCGGCTACGGTGGCGGGGCGCCGGCGCACATCGGCTCGAAGGTGGTGCGCGTGCCGCTGAAGGCGGATTACTCGCATGATGTCGCGGGTATGTTGAACGCCGATCCTCAAGCCGGGGCCTATTATGTCTGCAACCCGAACAATCCGTCCGGAACCACGACTCCGCTCAAAGACATCGAGCACCTGGTGGCCAACAAGCCCAAGGGGTCCATTGTGATCGTGGACGAAGCCTATATTCACTTTCGGGAAAATATGGAATCGGCGCGCGCGATGGTTGAGGCCGGCAAGGATGTGGTGATCCTGCGCACGTTTTCCAAGGTCTACGGAATGGCGGGCATCCGTTCCGGATTCGCGATGGCGCGGCCCGACTTGCTCGAGACCATCGGCCCGTGGGCGGACGGCACGCTGCCGATTACCGGCGTGGCTTGCGCGACCGCCAGCCTGAAGGCAAAGAACGTAGTGGCCGAACGGCGCAAGATCAACGCCCGTATTCGCGGAGACGTCTTTGAGTTTCTCGAGAAGCGGAACGTGAAGTACATTCCCAGCGTCACCAATTTCTTCATGCTGGATGCGGGCCGGCCCTGGCTTGAATTTGCCAAAGCAATGTCCCAGCAGAAGGTGCTGGTGGGCCGCTTGTGGCCAGTGTGGCCGACCATGGTCCGCGTCAGCGTTGGCACGCAAGAGGATATGAGCCGGTTCAAAGCCGCGTTCGAACGCGTGATGGCATAAGGGTATAGCCGGCCCAGAGGATAGTTCACGAGGCCCTTGCCTTCCCTGTGGCACAGGCCTCAGCCTGTGGTGCTTGAGAGCCTTTTTCAGAAGCTGCTACCCTGTGACTCTTTCCGTTGGAGCCGATCCAGCACCCCGAGCCGGGACGCGACCGTAGTTCGCGAAGCGCGAGGGAGCGTCTTCCGCGAAGTCACACCCATTTCCATCCGGCCCACCGGACCGACGACAGGTCCTGCTTGACTACCTGATCCGCCTTGAACAGAGCTGGCCCACGATAAAGGCTTCTTCCTCGCGCTCGATCCAGGGCGCCCGCATGCAAGAATTGTCCCGCCCGCCTGTTGCCTTCTGCTTCCGCCCGGTTTGTGATAAAACTAGATGCCAGCGGAGTGCGGGCGCGTATCGGTAGATCGTGCAAGGCTCCCGCGCCCTGGTTGACAACTGACTTAAACAGTGCTCGACAGGAGCTACCATGGCGAAGGCAAAGAAGTCTAAGACAGCGTCGTTTTCGATCAAACATGCCGCTCACGTGAACGTGGAGCTGCTGCCGTTTCACCCCCTGCCCTCGTTGAAGTATTTGGACGCGGAGGCGCTTGGCCGCGCTGCCAAAACCAAGATCGAGGTCGGTTCTTTCAAAACCGATTGCTGCGACCGGCACGTGCGAGCCGTGATCGAGGGAGGCAAAGTAATAGGTTTGGAAGTGGACCAGTGCACGGGCTCGAAGCCCGCGCCCCCGGATCTGGTGCCGGTCTTACGTGCGGCGATGAAGAAGCTGCGGCCAAAGGCTCCCGGCAAGTGGAAGCCGGTGCCCGTCGCCGCGTTTCTGGCACAGCCGCAGGAGGAACCCACCGGCCCCATTACCTGCATTCAGATCTGCATTTGGGGACACTGCATTGTTTGCTGCACGACCCAGATCCCGGAGATCCCGTTCTGGTGCGGAGATCGAGTAATCATTCAACGGGATCCGTAGCCCGGATTGTGGCGCGCGCACTCTTGCGTGCAGCGTCGGCATTCTTGCCGGCGTTTGGCTTGGCCGATGGCGCAGCCTTGCAGTCCAGCGTCGCCGCCCGTCCCCAAATTACTGTGCGTTTCCTTCCGTCTACTCCCGATTTGTGATACAACTAGACCCTTACGGAAGTACGGTCGCGCTTCGTTGCTGATCGCGACGCTCACGCGCACCTGCGTTGACGCCTGACCGGGCAGTACTGGAGAGGAGGGTAACGTGGCGAAAGGAAAAAAGTCCAAGACATCGTTGTTATCGTTCAAACATGCCGCTCGGGTGAACCTCGAGCTGTTGCCGTTTCACCCACTGCCGTCGCTGAAGTATTTGGACGCCGAGACGCTCGGACGCGCTGCCAAAGCCAAGATCGAGGTCGGCTCTTTCCAGACCGATTGTTGTGCCCGTCACGTGCGAGCGTTGATCGAGGGAGGCAAGGTAATTGGTTTGGAGGTAGACCCGTGCCCGGACTCGAAGCCGCCTCCCCCGGATCTGGTGCCGGTCTTGCGCGCAGCCCTGAAAAAGCTTCGGCCAAAAGCTCCCGGCAAGTGGAAACCGATGCCTGTCGCCGCGTTTCTCGCACAGCCGGATCTGACCATCATCGTCTTTACCTGCATTCGGATCTGCGTTTTCGGATACTGCTTTGTTTGTTGCACAACTGGGGACCCGGACAACCCTGTCCTTTGCGGAGATCGAGTGATCATTCAGCGCGACCCGTAGTCAGCCGATGGCGCAAGCAATGTGGCACAGCCTTCAGAGGTTGCTGGAAAAGGGTCCGGCAGGCTGAATGCCTGCCCCACCGTGCTCTGCAAGCCACTGATTTCTCGTGGTGGCGCAGGCGGTTTCGCCTGCATTCTTCCGATTTCGGAGCCTTTTTGAGCACCCTCTTCAGGCTGTGGTTGTTCGTGTGGAGCAGCCCATTCCCGTGTTGGTTTTGGGTAGGCTTGCCGTCGACAAAGCCTTTCACGGGAAGGGCCTCGGAACCGGGCTTCTCCGAGATTCGGTCTTGCGCGCTCTCCAGGCAGCCGAGATTGCGGGCGTTCGCGCGATTCTGGTGCACACGGTGTCGGACGCCGCCAAACGATTCTATGAAAAGTACGGGTTTATCGCATCCCCGGTCGATCCGATGACCGTCATGATCACCACCGCTGAAGCAGCTAAAATGATTGGTGGCAAGGTCTAACACAGCCAACAGTTGCAATCTCCCTCGATCTCCCTTTCAGCGCCTGAGCTCGCCTGGGGGTCGCTCTGGCTGCCGGGCAACACGTATAGTGTCTCTGACGCCGACTCTTCAGACGAAATGACCGTCCCGTTACAAGTCCGATGGGCGAATAGACTATAGCCCAAGCCATATCGAGCCCACTCGATCAGCATCGACTTTCTCAAGCCGGAGCACCATGACCTACGAAACAAAAGACCCGCCGTCGACGACACTGGAAGACATCCGCCCAATATCGCTAGCCGAAATACAAGAAGCCCGGCGACGCATCGCCGGCACCATCCTGCGCACGCCGCTCATCCGCCTGCAACTTGGGCGGGATTACCCCGACATCCGGCTCAAGCTGGAGAACCTCCAGCCAATCAATGCCTATAAGCTACGCGGCGCCGCCAATGCCGTGGCGATGCTGCCCGAGTCCGAACGCATGTGCGGAGTGTGGACGATCAGCGCGGGAAATGCCGGACAAGGCGTCGCCTACGCGGCGAAAAAAGCGGGAGTGCCGTGCACGGTCGTCGTGATCGAGACAGCGCCGGCGTCGAAGATCGAACGCATGAAGGCGCTCGGCGCAAAACTCATTCCGGTCTCTTGGGACGTCGCGTGGAAGGCCCTTGACGAGCGTTCGTTTCCAGGAGTCGAAGGGACGTTTGTGCATCCGTTCGACGACCACAACTTCATCGCCGGGCACGCCACCATTGGACTGGAGATTCTTGAGGATGAACCCGACACTGCCGCAGTCATTGCCGGTATCGGTGGCGGCGGGCTCGTCGTGGGCGTCGCTAGCGCCATCAAGGCGCTCAAACCGAATGTCAAGGTTTGGGGTGCCGAACCGGAGACGGCCGCTCCCGCAGCGCTCTCCTTCAAAATGGGATCGCCGCAGGTATTCAAGGATTGGAAGCCTTCTTTCGTAGACGGTGCTGGCGGTCAGAGCGTCTTTCCGCGCATGTGGCAGCGAATGAAGCCAGTGGTGGATGGTTGCATCGTCGTCAGTCTGGAAGAGACCAAGAGAGCGATGCGGCTCATGGCGGAGAAAGCGCGAATTATCTCCGAGGGTGCTGGAGCATTACCGCTCGCAGCCGCCTTGACGGGTAAGGCTGGCCAGGGTCCGGTCGTCGCCATCGTCTCCGGCGGCAATATAGATTTGAAGAAGTTCTTCGAGTTGATACAGACGGTCGCCGAGGTCTAAAGCATCCTCAAGTGCCTAGCGTGCTGTTTCGGGAAGATTCTGGGAGCCGAGAGGTGGGAGCCGAGAGGGACGGAGCCGAGAGGAGCCGAGGGGACGGAGCCGAGAGGGGGAGCCGAGAGAGAGAGCCGAGAGGGACAGGAGCCGAGAGGGACGGCCTGACGTGAGCCCTTCGCAATTTACAAACTTTTTACTCTCAATACGATAGACGCGACCCACCACGTGCCTTCACACGGCAGTCGTTTGTTATCAGGGCGCTAGCGGCCTTGCCAAACCGCGAAAATCGCGAAGGTGGCAGAGCGCTCTGTCCCTTTCAAAATGGAGGCGTCGGAGAAGGTCGCAGCGGAAAAGGGGATCCAGCGCGGGAGTTCTTCTGAAAATAGCCACAACTCATTGAAAACACATGACCGTAAAATCAGCTTAAAATCGGTCTCCGACAAGGCCCGTCAGGGCCATTTTCATCTCTGGGGGTGGCCGTTCCCCCGGCCATCCTAGTTCGTTTCGTAGTCTGTCCTTCGGCTATTTCGTTTCGCAAAAAACGCCCTTTCTTCGCCTTTGATGGAACCGTCTCATGAAACCGGGGCCGGCGTCTCCCGGAAGCGACGCCAGGAAACGCCCGATGCAGCCACACATAAATCCGCATTTTACTCGCCCGCAAACGTCTACCGACGACAGGAGAACAAAATACGAAACAATTCGTTCCGTTGTGAGCGCCACTTCGTTTCGTAATCCGCCCATCGCCTGCCCCTCCCTAATTGGCTTTGAACCGAAAAAAGCCCGCAACGAACTGCAGCGGCGCAAGCTAAAGAGCGGTGCACCTGGGTCAAAGACCGGTCAAAGACCTGTGGCGCCGGTAGCTTTTAGTTCGTGATTCCGTCTATGTCCGGCTGGCGAACGCATACCGCGCCTGCACCGGAAGAGCTGAGGCGGCAGAGGCGCCAGGCCGGCTTCCGCAGTCACGCGCTGGGCTCCCCGGGCGACGCGAGTATTTCCTCTTCGCTAGACTTGACTTCTTGGCGTCTCGAACACCCTATCGCGTTCCTGAAGACAAGCGCGCCCCGCGCTTCGGAAACTGGCTGGTCCGGCATCCGTTCCCCACCCTGTCGCTCTTAGTTCTGCTGATTTGTTCGCCCGCGCTCCTCAACAAATCCGTCGACTGGGATGACGGTATCTACCTGATCGATACACCGGCGCACTTGGGGCTCACGCTGCGGGGGATTGAGTTCGCTTTCACCTCCGTGAGCGACCTGTACTGGCAGCCCCTCACCTGGCTCAGCTTCGAGCTTGATGCCGAGGCGTTTGGAGCCAGTTTGTTCGCGCACCACCTGGTGAACATTCTGCTGCATGCCCTCACGGCCGGCCTTCTGGCGCTGTTGCTCCGCCGGATGGGAGCCAGCTCCTACCTGGCACTGGCCGGGAGTGCGTTCTGGGCGCTGCATCCGTTGCGTGTGGAATCCTACGCCTGGATCGCCGAGCGCAAGGACGTCCTGTTCGCGTTCTTTGTCGTGGCCGCTCTTCTGCTCTACACTCGCTATGCGGAAAACCCGTCCCTCAAGCGCTTCCTGCTTTGGCTGGGCTGCGCTTTTCTCGCTTTGATGTCGAAGCCGACGGCCATGGTTCTGCCGGTTCTCCTGATCCTGCTTGATTGGTGGCCGCTCCACAGAATTCGCATTCCGCGGCAATTGCCGCAAACCGTGGCGCAAACGGTGGATGCCGCTCAGGCGCCGGCTGAGACCGCGGCGGTATCCGCTCGCGCGTTACGGCGGAGCTTGCGTTCCAGTCAACTGTCAATTTCCAAGGCGGGAGCCGCGCCTCTACAGCCGACGTCACCACCGCCCGCGCCACCACAGCCCGCCCCACTGCAGCCCATCTCACCCGTGCCCCCGCTACCGTCGCGAAGGGCTTCGATTTGGTCGAGCCGCTGGCTTCCCTTGCTGGACAAGATTCCCGTGGCCTTGGCCTCAGTGGCCGTTTTTTTTATCACGGTTGCCGGGCAAGGGGGCAACATGATGGGCGGCTTTGGGTTCGTAACTCGCCTGAGCAATGCCGTGGTTGCTTCGCAAAGCTATGCTGGGCCTACCGCGATCCAAAGCGATCTTGGCTTCGCAACCCGCTTGAGCAACGCCGTGGCCGGCTACGTCCGCTACCTTGGCATGATCGCCTGGCCGGCCCCTCTCAGTTGCTTGTATCCCTATCCAGGCCAAATCCCTCTGATTCAAGTAGCGCCTGCCGCCTTGCTGCTGGCGCTCATCACGTTTGCGGCGGTCTATCAGTGGCGCCGCCGTCCCTGGCTGCTGGTGGGCTGGCTGTGGTTTCTGCTCACGTTCCTGCCGAATCCCGCTCAGGCCATCGCCGACCGCTTTACGGAAATCCCCATGATCGGCTTGGCCATCGCGCTTACCTGGTCGGCCAGCGAGATCTTGAACCTCCGGCCGCAGTGGACGAAGCCGCTCGCCTGGACTGCCGCTGCCGTGCTCGCGGCGCTGTCTCTGGCGACGGTTCACCAGATTGCCTATTGGCACGACAGTGAGACCCTGCTTAGCCACGCTGTGGCAGTCGGCGACAGCGCGATCATGCGATATGACCTCGCACTGGCTCTCGAGAGGGAAGAACGCTACGCGGAAGCAGAAGCCGATTACAAAGCGTCCATTTCGCTCGACCCCAACGAGGCTCGAGGTCACAATAACTATGCCTTGCTCCTGATCAAGCTGAACCGGCCAGCCGAGGCCGTAGCCGAAGCGCAAGCCGCCGTGAAAGTAGACCCGAGCAGCCCGCTCGCCGCCAAGACGCTGGCCCAGGCTCTCTTGCGGAGCGGGGACCTCAAAGGCGCCTTCGCCGCCTACGACCGCTCCATCTCCCTAGGCAGCAACGCCTCTCTGATTTCGGCCTTCCTGAACGACCATGGAGCGTCGCTTGCCCGAAAGGGGGAGTTCGGCAATGCCGAGCTGCTGATCCGCAAGGCGGTGCAACTCGATCCATCCCTTCTCGAAGCACGGAGGAACCTGGTCCTGGTTCTGGTCAGCCAGCATCGCTACGCCGAGGCCCGCGCGGCTCTCGATCTGGCGATTGCACAAACCGGAAGGCACCGAATCTACGAGGGCCTGGCTTCGCAGCTGCCTTCAAACTAACGCCGGCCAACTCAGCTTGATTTATCGTGGTGGCGCAGGCGGTTTCGCCGGCGTTCTCCGATTTCGCGGCCTTTTTCAGCAACCTCTGTCAATCGGCCCCTAGCGTGATAGGTGCTCTCGCCGGAATGCTCTACTCCTTTTTCGAGTAAGCCAGATCCAGCAACTCGACGACGTGCATCACACGCTGGCCACGCCCATACAATCGCACTCCCGCCCGCAACTGGAGCAGGCAGCCCGGGTTTGCCGAAAGCACGATCGAAGCCCCGGTGGCGTTGACTTTCTCGATTTTGTGCTCCAGTATCTGAGTCGCCATTTGGTTCTCAAGCAGGTTGTAAATCCCCGCGCTGCCACAGCAGGTATCGGCATTGGACATCTCGCAAAAGGTCACCCCGGGCACCGAGCGAATCAGCTTGCGCGGCGCGCTGGTTATCTTTTGGCCGTGGGCCAGGTGGCACGAATCCTGATAGGTGACCACCGCGTCGATGGGCCGCATCTCATGCCCCAACCCAGAACCCAGCCCAGGCCGCAGTTCAATCGAAGCCAGGAATTCCGTGACGTCTTTCACTTTCCCGCTGAACCGATGCGCCTTCTCGCGATACTCTTCG
>Ga0302325_10006829_pt1 | contig 25543 bp, 24 predicted proteins | sample Palsa_T0_2_FD_201948 | JGI IMG/M metagenome (GOLD analysis project Ga0302325, IMG submission 201948) | Peat permafrost microbial communities from Stordalen Mire near Abisko, Sweden - Palsa_T0_2 | ecosystem: Environmental > Terrestrial > Soil > Palsa > Peat permafrost | place: Sweden: Abisko... | reverse complement strand
GAGCCGTGTCGATGTGCGCGCGACCGCCTTGATCGAAGCGATCCGCGCGAAGACTGGCCGCTTCGGCGGCATTGAGGATTTTCTTCACGCCTATTCGTTGTCCACCAAAGAAGGCTTGGCGCTGATGGTGCTGGCTGAGGCCTTGCTGCGCGTCCCCGACGCCGCGACCGCAGACCGCCTGATCGAGGACAAGCTCGCCGGCGGTCACTGGCTCGACGGCGATATCAAGTCCGCCGCACTCCTGGTCTCGGCTTCGGCATGGACGCTCGGGGTTGCCGCCAAGATCATCCATCCCGGCGAAACACCGGAGACAATTCTCGACAGTCTCGGGCGGCGACTCGGCCTGTCCGCCTTGCGCGCGGCAACCCGGGGCGCCATGCGGTTTCTTGGCTCGCACTTCGTGCTCGGCCAGACCATTGAGGAAGCGCTCGAGCGCGCGGGAAGCCACCCGGAATTCAGTTACTCCTTCGACATGCTCGGCGAGGGCGCGCGCACTGCCGCCGATGCGGCCGAATATTTCGCCGCCTATGCCGGAGCGATCGAGGCGATCGGCGCGAGCGCCGGCCACTCGGCGCCGCGTCCCGGAATTTCCGTCAAGCTCACGGCGCTGCATCCGCGCTTCGAGGCGATTTCGCGGACGCCGGTGATAAGGGAGGTCACGCCGCAGCTTCTTGAACTTGCGCGCCTTGCCAAAGCGCACGATCTTTTATTCACGGTCGATGCGGAGGAAGCAGATCGCCTCGAACTGTCGCTTGAAGTCGTGGCCGCCGTGCTATGCGATCCGTCGCTGCGCAACTGGGACGGTTTCGGCCTTGCGGTGCAGGCCTACCAAAAGCGCGCTCCCGCCGTGATCGACTGGATTGAAGCGACTGCGGCGGCGCTTGGCAGGCGGCTCGCGGTCCGCCTGGTCAAGGGCGCTTATTGGGACACCGAGATCAAGCGTGCGCAGGAGCGCGGGCTTCCCGACTATCCGGTGTTTACCCGAAAGGCCATGACCGACCTTTGCTACATGGCCTGCGCCAAAAAACTCATCGCTGCCCGCAATCGGCTTTATCCGCAATTCGCTACCCACAATGCGCTCACGGTCGCGAGTGTGATCGAGGCAGCAGGCGGCGTTGCCGGTTTCGAATTCCAGCGTTTGTACGGCATGGGGGAGGCGCTTTACGCGGCGCTGCTTGCCGAATTGCCTGATGCGGTGTGCCGCGTCTATGCGCCGGTCGGCGGGCATCGCGATCTGTTGGCTTATTTGGTGCGGCGGCTTCTGGAGAACGGCGCCAATTCCTCGTTCGTTTCCGTCGCCGCGGACGAAAGCGTGCCGATTGCCGAGATATTGCGCCGCCCGCAAAGCCGCATTGCCGGCGCGGGGCAAGCGCGCAACAAAAAAATCCCGCTGCCGCGCGATCTCTATCGGCCGGAGCGGGAAAACTCGGCGGGCGTCGAATTCGGCGAGCGGTCGAGCCTCGACGGCCTTCGCGCTGAAGTTCACGCCGGCGCGAAGGCTGTGGCGCAAGCAGCTCCGCTTGTCGACGGCGCTTTGCTGCCCGGAAGCAAGCGTGCGGTTATTTCGCCGATCGACGGTCATGTCGTCGGCACGGTGAGCGAGAGCGACGAAATTTCGCTCGGCGCGGCCATGGCGGCGGGCGCGTTAGGCTTTCCGGCCTGGGCGGCGACGCCGGCCGGCGAACGCGCTGCCGTGCTTGAGCGCGCCGCCGATCTCTTGCAACAAAATCGCGGCCGCTTGCTGGCGCTCCTGCAAAACGAAGGCGGCAAGACGCTCGACGACGCGCTCGCCGAACTGCGCGAGGCCATCGATTATTGCCGCTATTACGCCGCGCAAGCGCGCCGCCACTTGGCGCCGCACGACATGCCGGGGCCGACCGGCGAGAACAACGTGCTCCGCTATCGCGGCCGCGGCGTTTTCGTTTGCATCAGCCCGTGGAATTTTCCGCTGGCGATCTTTCTCGGCCAGGTGACGGCGGCGCTCGCCGCCGGCAATGCGGTGGTGGCAAAACCGGCGGAGCAGACGCCGCTCATCGCCGCGCGGGCCATTGCGCTCCTGATCGAGGCCGGCGTGCCCGCAACGGCGCTGCACTTTACGCCGGGCGGCGGACAAGCCGGCGCTGCGCTTGTTGCCGATCCGCGCACCGCCGGCGTCGCCTTCACCGGTTCGACCGAGGTCGGCCTCTTGATCAACCGGACGCTGGCGGCAAAGCCGGGGCCGATCGTCCCGCTGATCGGCGAGACCGGCGGCATCAATGCCATGATCGTCGACGCGACCGCGCTGCCGGAACAGGTTGTCGACGACGTGGTTGTCTCGGCGTTTCGCTCCGCCGGCCAGCGCTGCTCGGCGTTGCGGCTGCTCTGCTTGCAGGACGATATCGCCACGGCCATGCTCGATATGCTCGTCGGCGCGACGGCGGAGCTCAAAGTCGGCGATCCGCGCCAGGTGGACAGCCATGTCGGCCCGGTAATCGACACGGACGCCAAAGAAAAGCTCGAAGGCTGGGTCGGCCGAATGCACGCCGCCGGTCGCGTCCGCTATCGCTGGGACCGGGGACAATTGCCGTTCGCGGGCACCTATGTCGCGCCGGCCATCATCGAGTTGGACGGCGCGCGCGATCTCAAGGAGGAGATATTCGGACCGGTGCTGCACGTCGTGCGCTGGCGCGCGGATGAGATGGATGCATTGCTCGATGACATCGCCGCGAACGGGACCGCACTGACACTGGGGATTCACTCGCGGATCGACGAGACGATTGCGCGGATCGCCGCGCGATTGCCGCATGGCAACGTCTACGCCAACCGCAACATGATTGGCGCGGTGGTCGGCACCCAGCCATTCGGCGGCACCGAAATGTCGGGGACCGGCCCGAAGGCCGGAGGGCCGAACTATCTGCACCGCTTTGCCGCCGAGCAGGTTATAAGTGTCAACACGGCGGCGGTCGGCGGCAATGCCAGCCTGTTGGCGCAAGACGAATGACGAGGCTTTGACCTTTCGGCGTGGCGCGCCGCGGATTTCCGCAGGAGCCAAAGTGGAGGTGAACGTGAACGCGACCGAAGCAAACAACGTCGAAGTGGTGCGCAGATATTTCGCGGGCTGCCAGACCGGCGACCTCGACACTATTTTGAGCACGCTCGATGCCGATGTCGTTCACTATTTCCTGCCGTCGCGCTTTCCGCCGATCAGGGGCGCCGGGCAACTCGCTAAATATTGGCGCGCCTACAAGCTCGCGCTCAATCCGGTCTGGTCCGTTGACCATTTACTCGCTCGCGATGACGAGGTCGTCAGCGAGTGGAGCTGCATCTGGACGCCGAGGCGAACCGACAAGCGGCTGATGCTGCGCGGCAGTGAATGGTACGTCATGCGCGCCGGCAAGATCGCCGAGATCCGGGCCTATTTCCTGTCGGATGCCGAGTTAAACTGCGAGCTCGCCGGCTTTCCGTACGCCGAACGCGGCTATCTCGGCTTCGTGGAAGACCCGGTGGAGAACGCTGCAGGGGTTCGGCGCGCCGGCTAGAGCATGATCCCGAAAAGTGGACACCGGTTTTCGGAAAAGATCATGCTCCATAAACAAGCCCTAGGACTGCGCCTGAGCCGCCAGATCAAGGCCGGTCCCGCGCGGGGGGGCGCAAGCCGCGGCCCCTTGCGGTAACCACCGGAAGAACTTTAACACAATTGCGACGTTATCGCGTTATTCTGGTTGAGTATGGCTGATTCGATTAACCGTCTGTATCAAGCCGCGCTTGCCTGCCGGCACGACGATCCGTCCACCTCGCGCACGGCGCGGCTGCTTCGCTCCGGCCGCAGCAAGATGGCGAAGAAGCTCGCCGAAGAGGCGGTCGAGGTCGTCATCGACGCCATGCACGGCGACCGCTTTGCCGTGACCAAAGAGAGCGCCGATCTCCTCTACAATCTCGTTGTCCTGTGGGTAGCCGCCGGCATCCGCCCCGAGGATGTCTGGAAGGAAATGGACCGCCGCGAGCGGCTTCTTGGCATCGCCGAGAAAGTGCCGAAGAAAATCCCCGACGACAACAATTCGCGCCGCAAAATCATCGCGCTCGAAAGCCGCCGCGTGCGCAAGCGGCGCTGAGCCGCCGCTCTGTCGGCCCGCCGCGAGCGGCGCCGCGAAAAGCGACATCCGACACATTATCTTAAATCTGTCGCGGGAATTGGCGAGCTTTTGTCGCTGCAAAGATACGCGGGCGACATCTTTCATGCGTCAGGGTGCCAAACCCTCGCTCAAGAAAGGACAGTTTCCATGGCGTATCGAACAATCATCGCGTTGGCCGCAACGGCCGTGCTCGGCGTTGCGAGCTTTTCCAGCGACGCTTTCGCCTTCCGCGGCGGTGTCGGTCGTGGCGGCGCGGGCTTTCATGGTGGTGCCGTTTATCGCGGTGGTGCGTGGCGCGGCGGCGTAGGGCACGGCGGTTACGCGGGTCGAGGCTGGGGACCGGGATGGGGCGTCGCTGCCGGAGTTGGCGCGGCAGCCGTCGGTGCGGCCGCGATCGGCGCAGCCACCTCGCCATACTATTACAACAGCGCGGCTTGCGGATATTACCCCTATCCGGCCTGCTACTAGCGCGACCGCGACGCCTCGGCATCGCCGCCGGGCGTGAGCCTCCCGGCGCAGGCGAACCATAAGGCCGAGCGCGTCGCAATTCGTTGGACAATCCTCCCCACGGGCGGCTAGACCATGCTCCGTCGGATCATGGTCTAGCTTTCTTTTGATGGAGCATGATCTTTTCGGAAAACCGGTTTCCCCTTTTCCGGATCATGCTCCAACGCCGCCCATGCTTTCCCGCCTCTACGATTGGTGCGTTGACGCCGCCGGCCGCGCGAGCGCCGCCGATCCGCTTTTCCCGTACGACCATCGCCGATGATTGATCAAATCATCACCGCGCTGGCGTCATGGATCGTCGCGATTATTTCCGCGACCGGCTACCTCGGCGTCGTCTTTTTAATGATGATCGAATCCGCCTGCATTCCGCTGCCGTCCGAGATCATCATGCCGTTTGCCGGCTATCTGGTTTCGCTCGGCAACGCCAATTTGCTTGGGGTCGCGACCGCCGGGGCGATCGGCTGCAATCTGGGCTCTACACTGGCCTATTATGTCGCGGCTTTCGGCGGCCGGCCCGTGCTCGAGACTTACGGCAAATATGTCCTCATCACGCACAAGGAGCTCGAACGAACCGACCGGTTTTTTGCCCGTTACGGTGCGGCGACGGTTTTCTTCGGCCGGCTGTTGCCGGTGGTGCGGACCTTCATCGCCTTCCCCGCCGGCCTCGCCCGCATGCCGATGGCGCAATTTCAAATCTACACTTTTCTCGGCTCCTGGCCGTGGTGCTTTGCGCTCGCTTATGTCGGCTCCGTTCTCGGCGCGCGCTGGGAGAGCGACCCGACCATGCGCAAATTGTTTCACGATTTCGATGCGGTCGTTGCTGTGGCCGGGCTGGCGGCTGTGGCGTGGTTTGTTTGGTCGCGCTGGCGCGAGATCCGACGCTGAATTCCAAGCTTGCTAGAGGGAAGACAACGCCATGATGTCGAAGACCGATCGCGATAAGGCCGCCGATATTCTTGTCGCCGCCGAGAAGGCCCGCAAGCAGGCGGTGCAGCTTTCCAAGACCTGGCCCGACATCACCATGGAAGACGCCTACGCGATCTCCACTGAAGTCGCGCAACGCAAGATCGCGGGCGGCGCCAAGCTCATCGGCCACAAGGTCGGCCTGACCTCGAAGGCGATGCAGCGCTCCTCGCAGATCGACGAGCCGGATTACGGTCATCTGCTCGATTCCATGATGATCGCCGACGGCGCCCGCGTGCCGCACGAGGATTACTGCCTGCCGCGGGTCGAGATCGAGCTCGCTTTCATTCTCGGCAAACAATTGCGCGGACCCGGCATCGGCCTGCCCGACGTGCTGCGCGCCACCGAATATGTCGTGCCGGCGATTGAGATCGTCGACGCGCGGCTGCAAGACCCGCGCAAGATTTTCGACACCGTGTCGGACAACGGCGCCGCCGCCGGCATTGTCATCGGCGGCCGGCCGGTCGGTCCACTGGAGATCGATCTGCGCTGGGTCGGCGGCATCATGTATCGCAACTCGGAAATCGAGGAAACCGGTCTCGCCGCCGGCGTGCTCGGCCATCCCGCGCTGGGCGTCGCCTGGCTCGCCAACAAGCTTGGCCAGCACGAGGTTGCGCTCGAGCCCGGCCATCTCGTGCTCGCCGGTTCCTTCACCCGCGTGGTGTTCGCCAGGAAAGGCGACACGCTGCACGCCGATTTCGGCGCGCTCGGCGGCATCGCCGTCCAGTTTGCTTGATCTTCGGGCGCGCATTATTGCGCCCTCTCCCCTTGCGGGAGAGGGCCACTCAGCGGTGCCACAACAAGACCGGGTGAGGGGTTCTTCGCGGCTAAACCCCTCACCCATCCGAGATTGTTGAACGACCTGCGTTGCCCTCTCCCGCAAGGGGAGAGGGCATGCAAATGGCTCGAAAAGACGACGCCCCGCGTTGACTTGGCCTTCCGGGGGCCTACATTAGGGAGCGTTCCGAGGGGTGCCCGAATGGGCTGAGAAAAACCCTTTGAACCTGATCCGGGTCATGCCGGCGAAGGGACAGGAATGATCGTGCCAGCCGTTATTTTGATCGCCAGGCTTATTGGGCCGCTGTTTGCCGTCCTCGGTCTCGGCATGCTGCTTAACGCCACCTTCTATGCCGCCGCGGTCGGCCAAGGCGCGCACAGTCCGGTGCTGATCGCTATCGCCGGGATGGCGACGCTCGTCGCCGGCACCGCCATTCTCAACGCGTACCGCGCCTGGACGGCGGATTGGCGCGTGCTCGTCACCGTGATCGGCTGGATTTTCATCATCGCCGGATTGATCCGCCTCATTCTGCCGACATTGGCTGAAACACTAGCGCCGGCGGTCTATTCCGGCCCGGCCGCCTTGATGGTGGCCGGCGTCGTCGTGCTCATTGTCGGCGGCATTCTGAGCTTTGAGGGTTATCGTACCGCGATCAAATAAATCTATTCGGCGTAGCGCATGATCCCAAAAAGTGGTCACCGGTTTTTGGATCAGATTATGCGCAAAAATAGGAGAGAACCATGAACAAACATATCCCCGAATCCGATCTGGTCACGCCGAAAGTCACGACCGGTCCGATCGCCGGCTCACGCAAGATTTACGCGCGGCCCGATGCCGCGCCCGATCTGAAGGTGCCGCTGCGGGACATCGCACTCGATCCGTCGTCCGGCGAGCCGCCGCTGCCGGTCTACGATCCGTCCGGCCCGTACACCGACCCCGAAGCGGTGATCGAGGTCGAGCGCGGACTTCCTCGTGCCCGCACCGAATGGGTGAAGGAACGCGGCGGCGTCGAGGACTACGACGGCCGCGCCATCAAGCCGGTCGACAACGGCAACGTTTCCGGCAAGCACCTCGCGCGCAGTTTTTCGAACACGCCGCGGCCGATGCGCGGGGTCTCCTCATCTCACCTCCCCCTGGAGGGGGGAGGTCGATCGCACGCAGTGCGATCGGGTGGGGGTGACCTTGAGTCTTCACAACTTCACCCCACCCCGGCGCTTCGCGCCGACCCTCCCCCTCCAGGGGAGGGTGAAGTAGCTCGGCATCACCCCATCACCCAGCTCGAATGGGCGCGGGCGGGCGTCATTACGAAAGAAATGATCTACATCACCGAGCGCGAGAATCTTGGCCGCAAGAAAATGCTCGACGTCGCGCAGGAAGCGCACGACGACGGCGAAAGCTTCGGCGCGGCGGTGCCGCTGTTCGTCACGCCGGAATTCGTGCGCGATGAAGTGGCGCGCGGCCGCGCCATCATCCCGTCCAACATCAATCACGGCGAGCTCGAGCCGATGATCATCGGGCGGAACTTCCTCACCAAGATCAACGCCAATATCGGCAACTCCGCCGTCACGTCGTCGGTCGAGGAGGAAGTGGAGAAAATGGTGTGGGCGATCCGCTGGGGCGCCGACACGGTGATGGACCTCTCCACCGGCCGGAACATCCACAACACCCGCGAATGGATTTTGCGCAACTCGCCAGTCCCGATCGGCACCGTGCCGATCTATCAGGCGCTGGAGAAAGTCGACGGCGATCCGGTCAAGCTCGACTGGGAGGTCTACAAGGACACGCTGATCGAGCAATGCGAGCAGGGCGTCGATTATTTCACCATCCATGCCGGCGTGCGGCTTGCTTACGTGCCGCTCACCGCCAATCGCGTCACCGGTATTGTCTCGCGCGGCGGCTCGATCATGGCGAAGTGGTGCCTGGCGCACCACAAGGAGAGCTTCCTCTACGAGCGGTTCGGCGACATTTGCGACCTGATGCGCAAATACGACGTTTCGTTCTCGCTCGGCGACGGGCTGCGCCCCGGTTCGATCCGCGACGCCAACGACCGCGCGCAATTCGCCGAACTGGAAACGCTCGGCGAATTGACCAAGATCGCCTGGGCCAAAGGCTGTCAGGTGATGATCGAAGGCCCCGGCCACGTGCCGCTGCACAAGATCAAGATCAACGTCGACAAGCAGCTCAAGGAATGCGGCGAGGCGCCGTTCTACACCTTGGGCCCGCTGGTCACCGATATTGCGCCGGCCTACGACCACATCACGTCTGCCATCGGCGCCGCCATGATCGGCTGGTTCGGCACCGCCATGCTCTGCTACGTCACGCCCAAGGAGCATCTCGGCCTGCCCGACCGCGACGACGTCAAGGAAGGCGTCATCGCGTATAAGATCGCGGCGCATGCCGCCGACCTCGCCAAGGGCCACCCGGCGGCGCAACTGCGCGACGACGCGCTCTCCCGCGCGCGCTTCGACTTCCGCTGGAACGACCAGTTCAACCTTTCGCTCGATCCCGACACCGCGCGCGACTATCACGACGAGACGCTGCCGAAAGAGGCGCACAAGGTGGCGCATTTCTGCTCCATGTGCGGGCCGAAATTCTGCTCCATGAAAATCACCCAGGACGTGCGCGACTATGCCGCGACGCTCAATGACCCGGATAAGCGCGCCATCGCCGGTGCGGTGCTCACCGCGGAAGAAGGCATGGCGCAGATGTCGAAGAAATTCTTGGACTTCGGAGCTAATGTGTACGTGGATGCGGACAAGGCGAAGGCGAGCAATAAGGCTCTTTAAAACTTGCCGACGCTGATCATCATTGCCGGTCCCAACGGGGCCGGCAAAACGACCTTCGCGCGGGAGTATTTGGCGGCAGATGAACGGCGCTTTGAATTCGTCAATGCAGATGAGATCGCCCGCAGCCTGAACGGTAAAGACGCGCAGCCGACCTCGGACATTGTCGCGGCCAGGATGATGATTCGTCGCATCGACGAGCTTGTGAAAGCTGGCGCCGATTTTGCGGTTGAAACGACGCTCGCAAACCTAGCTTACTCGCAAAAAATTCCAATCTGGCGGAGGCTTGGATACGTAGTCTCTTTGGTATACTTGCAGTTAGGCTCAACTGATGAATCGATCGCACGTGTCCGCAAGCGGGTCGCTGCCGGCGGACATGGAATAGCAGAGGATGTGATCCTTCGGAGATTTGGGAAGAGTTGGACTTATTTCGAAACTATTTATCGACCGATTGTCGACGAGTGGTACGTGTGGGCGAGTCGGGAAGGCGCTTTTGCTCTGATCAACTCCTGGGACCGAAGACATGAGACAGGGACTAGACTTTAATAAAGCTGAGGCAGCACTGAAGCGCGCCGCCAAGAAGGCCGTGGGTGGCACGCGAGAAGAGCGGGCCGGACGCTTTGCGAGAGCGGGGAAATCGGATCGCAACGCAGCCATCGGCGTTGAACGTGTCCGCCATACCAACACCGGAAATACAGAAAAGTGGCGCAAACGGTGAAGCGGACGACGCTTGTATGCATTTTGTCCGACAACGACGGTTTGTTGAACGAATCATCTGAGTGCCGCGTCCTTTAGGCAAAACGCGTGCTTCGATAGGCTCTGATTCATCGGCGAAAATTCAACGCGCTTTGACTTTGCCGCGGCGATGGCAATAACCGCAGCCAATCTCGCTCACGTAAAGGACGCCTTTGGGGAGGGTACTCCCTGAAGGCGGAGCGAGTGCGGCGCCCGCGAGCGGAAAGATACACTCCGCACCCGGGCGGCTCGGGCATCATGCCTGCCGGCACTAAGACCGGCGCGCGAGGTGCATCGCTGTGACCGAACAGGCGGCGCGTGCGGCTATGTCCGCTTCTCTATGTCGCCTTTCGGGAAGCCTGGCCCGATGCTGAGCCTTCGGGACGAAAGTCCCGCTGGTGAGAACCGCGGTGGAACGCCGGCAGGCGAGCGCGCCCGCAAGCGGAGGGCGGCGCAAGCCGCCTTTTCCGTGGCGCGTCCCGCACGCCGCTTGCGTGCGGGCAAGAGACAAATGCGTCTGCCGGCGTTCCGCTTCCTTTATTTTTTCGTGGTCGTAGTCTTCGTAGGGTGGGTTGAGCAAAGCGAAACCCACCGCTCAGCATGGTGGGTTACGCCGCTTCGCGGCTAACCCACCCTACGTTTTGGCTGGCAAAACTCGGGCGCGAAAAACGCGCCGCGAGAGCGAATCACTTTTCCCCTCTCCCCCTGCGGGAGAGGGTGCCCGAGCGAAGCGAGGGCAGGTGAGGGGTTCTTGCGAGAGTACGTCACTGACCCCTCACCCGGCTCGCTGCGCGCAAGCGCGCAACTCGCCACCCTCTCCCGCAAGGGGAGAGGGGAGAAATCGCTGTTTGACATTGTGGATCGTGGGATGCGGCGGCGGGAAGTCATAACCGTCGTCACGCTTCGCCACTGTGATACACTTGCGAAAACCGGGAGCCGAAAGAATGAGCGAGCGTGCACTGGCCTTTGTCGAAGAATGGGTGTCCGACCACGTCGGCGCCGAAGATAAATCGGGCGACGAACAGGCGCGCGCCAGCGCGCTCGCCGATCGTTGTCGCGCCGATGCGGGCACACAGGGCATCAGCGCGAACGAGATCGGTGAGGCGATCGACGATCTCACCGCATTCATGATCGGCGCGATGAAAGAGGCTGCGGAACGCAAGGCCCACGCCGAGCAGGCCGAAGACGTCAAGCCGATACCGGACTTGGTGGATGTGGAGGGCGTGGAGAACGCCGAGGAAGATGCTCTCGAAGATGAAGAGGGCGAGCAGCACTGACTCTCCATCTGCAAGCAAGCCCGGATGGAGCGCGGTGAAACCGATCGTCTATGTTCGAGCGATGAGGCGTTTCATTTAACTCAACCCGTGCTTTAGGCTCTGTTGTGCCGTCCGTGAAATACGCAGCCTTCGAACCCGCCGCCGCTTACTTCGATCTGGTTCGCGGCGCGTTGGGCGCTCTCGTCGACGGCGACCATTTCTTCGATGTCGTCGCCGATAACATCGTCTACGAAGTCGTCTATGATTTTCCCGGCTGGCCGCGTGTCATCACCGGGCGCAGCGACTTGATGGCCGCGTTCAAGGGCTATGTCGCCAACATCGCGCTGCAGTCTGCCGACCAGCTGATCGTTCACAAGACCGATGGCGGCGGCGTCGTGGTCATCGAATACGAGGTTCATGGAACCATCCTCGCGACACGCGCAAGGTATGACAACCGGTTCTGCTCGATCGTCAGGATCGAAAACCGGAAGATCGCGCACTGGCGGGACTACATGGACTCGCTTGCGGCCTGGAATGCTCTGACTGCGCGGCCGCCGAAGCAAGCTTAGACCGTAGGATGGGTTGAGCGGTTGCGAAACCCATCGTTCAAACCGCGGCCAGCGCGATGGGTTTCACGGAGCCTGTCATCGGGCCGGCCACTTCGGGCGATAGCGCATCCCGCGTGAACGCGCGACTGCCCGTTGGTTCAACCCATCCTACAAGCCTCATCACCCCCGGCTGATGAACGAGCGCGCGTGGTTCGGGAGTATCGTCGCCTCATAGAGATTCACTTCCGGCGGCAGCGACGCCATCAGCACCGCGACCTTGGCGACGTCCGCCGCCTCCATGACGTAATCCTCTGGTCTCTCGCCGGGACCCGCGCTGGTGACGCCGGTGCGGGTGATGAACGACGACAGCGTCGCGCCCGGATGGATGATCGAGGCGACAATGTTGTGCTTTCGCCCGTCCATGGTGAGCTGATGGGTCATGCCCTGCAGCGCGTATTTGGTGGTCGTGTAGGGCAGCGAATCCGCCCGCGGCGTTTTGGCCGAGATGCTGCCCATGTTAATGATGCGGCCGCCCTGTGGCGTCTGCCCTTGCATCATGCGGACCGCTTCGCGGCTGCAGAGAAACGGCGCCGTGAGATTGATGGCAATCGCGTCGCGCCAGTAATCGAGCGTGATGTCCTCGGTGTTTTTGTGCGCGGTGACGCCGGCATTGTTGACCAGCACATCGAGGCGGCCGTAAGTTTTCTTCACGGTGGCGAACAAGGCGACGACCGCTTCTTCCTTCGTCAGATCGGTCGGCATCGGCAGCGCCTCGCCGCCGCGCGCCTTGATGCCGGCGGCGACCTCGTCGAGCAGCTCCGCGCGCCGCGCCACTAAGACGGTCCTGGCGCCCGCGGCGGCAAACGCTTCGGCAATGCCGCGGCCGATGCCGTTGCTCGACCCGGTGACGATCGCAATTTTTCCCTTAAGCTCGTTTGCCACAACGATCCCTTTGTTCTTGGAACTGAACGATGTGCGGCAATCTAGCGGGAATATTTCGGGGCGCGTAGCGGCGAATGTTTCTTTTCGGCTCGTCACCACCGGGCTTGACCCGGTGGTCCATAGTGGATCGTCGAAGTCGCATGGATTGCCGGATCAAGTCCGGCAATGACGAAACAAGAAAAGCGTTTCGGCTACTCTCCCCAAATAGGGAGAGGCGAATTTTCCGGCACCGCCTACTGCAACGTGAGGACCAAGCCGTTGAGATCTGCGCTGACAATCGCGCCGACGGAATTGCCGGAAAGCGTGAGCACCGCGCCACGCTGGTTGGTCAGCACGATCGCTTGCACGCCTCGGCCCACCGCCGCGCCGACATTACCCGCGGCATAGACGCCGTTGACGTCCGACGGCCGGCGAATATTGGTCACCGTGCCGCGGAAGCGCGTTTCGGAAGCGCCGAAGGTGAATCCATAGCTGAGCCCGCCGATGCCGAGCGGATAGCTCCGGCCTTGGAACGTGAGTCCGCCCGAGCCGGCGGAACCGCCAACGATAAAGCCGGCCTTGATGACGCTGAAGTGGATGCTGCCGCTATCGGCGTAGGCGGCGGTCGCGAAGGCGGCGCCGGCCAGCATGGCGATCAGGCTTGCACGAATGGCGAATAAGATGCGCATGGATATGTGCTCCCGGAGATTTGTGAGGATGCGAATCGGCTTCCCTACCCCGCACCATAACGGGCGGGCGACTAAAGGGTAGAGGCGAATTTTGCTGCGCCGTTGCGGTTTATTCCGTTGGGGCGAGTTGCGGCTCTCGCCGCCGATCTAGATTCCTCCGTCGCTATCGCTTTCGCAATGACGACGCATCTGATTAGCTGTTCCGCCCTTCCTTGGCTTGTCCGGACAAAAAGTCCGACAAGGTGCCCTTGGATTTTTTCGCGGCCTTTTGTTTCGGGGCGGCCGGTGTCGCCGGCGGCGGAGCGGTGGCATCGCGAGCCATGCGGAGCGCCTTGAGCCGCTCGGTCTTTTTACGAGTCGCCACGGCGGCGCTCTCGTAATCCAGCATCGCCTTTTTGGCGTCGTCGGCACGCTGTAATTTTGCGAATTGCGCGTTCGCCTCGTTTTTATTTGATTTCTCGGCCATTGAAGTTCCTTTTCGCAGAATCGACAAAGTTCCCTACTGACATAGCAGGCCGCGGGCAGGATCGGGGGAAAATCGTCTGGCGTCCGCCCATTGATCTAAAAGGCGAATTCTCTGTTTTAGTTGATTTTACCAGCAGAAAGAGAACGAGCTTCGTGACTGAAAAAACCTATCGCCTGATCGGCACCGACGGCCGTTCTTTCGACAGCGCCATCAAGGGCGCGCTCGGCGGCCATCGGCGCTCGAAAATCTACGGCCGGCTCGATTGTCCGGGTGCGCTGCGCGCCATTGCGCGCGGCAACACCTATCAGAAGAGCCGCGTGTTCTTCGCCGACGAAGCGACCGCAATCACTGCCGGCTATCGGCCTTGCGCGGTGTGCCTGCGCGACGCTTACCGCAAGTGGCGCCAACAACAACATTAGAGGGGCAATAACTTCTTGCTATGCTGCGTACATCGAATTTCCCAGCGACGGAGCCTGCCATGCGTCAATATCGCGTTGTTGTTTTTGCCGTTGCGCTCTGCTTAAGCGCCGCCGTCGCCGGTCCAGGCCGCGCCGATGCGCTGCTCACCGGCGGCATCGGTCTCTCAAACTGCGGGAAGCTCGCCCCGGATTTGAAGCCGGGTGCGGGGCTCGATCATCTGCCGAATGCGCTCCTGTTCTATTGGGTGCAGGGCTATTTGAGCGCCGCCAATATCTTTCTGCTCAACGAGTACAACGACTACATCGACATCGGCCGGGTCGAGGAACCAGCCATCACCAAGCTGGTCGCTGAATTCTGCGCGGAGAATCCGGACAAGAAGCCGATCAGCGCTATCGACAAGTTCATCCGCGACGCGGAGAAGGTGGAAGCCAAGGAGAGCGACGCATTCGACCCGTGGGAGCATTGAATCGCCAAGGATGTCGCTATGATCACGCTGTATTCCTACCCCGAGCTGTTCGGCGTCGCCGACAACAACGGCTATGGGTTGAAGGTCTTCGCCTTCATGCGGCTGGCTGGAGTGGCGTTTGTCCACGAGCATATTTTTGATGCGTCGGCGGCGCCGCGCGGTCAGTTGCCCTACATTGTCGATGACGGCGAGACGATCGGCGACAGCGAGGCCATCATTGCGCACCTCAAGCGCAAATATGCGCTCGCTATCGATGCCGGGCTCGACGCGGCCCGGCGCGACCGCGATCTCCTTGTCACCCGTCTGCTCGACGACCTCTACTGGGTCATGTCCTACTCGCGCTGGAAGGATGAGCGCCATTTTCCCGCGTTCCGCGACGCGCTGCTCCGCGAACATCCGCAGCTCACCATCGAGGGTTTGCGCAAGGCGCAGGAGTTTAATTTCCAGCGCTATTACTACGCGGGTATCGGCCGTTTTGCGCCGGAGGCGGCCTACGCGCGCGGCGTTGCCGATCTCGGTGTCCTGGCGCGGCTGGTGCCGGCGGACGGGTATGTCAATGGGCCGCAGCCGACTAGCATCGACGCCGGCATCTACGGCTTCATTGCCAACATCTGGTTCTTCGATATCGACACGCCGCTGAAGCGGTTCGTCGCGGCGCACGGCAACCTGGTGCGCCATTGCGAAGCGATCCACGCGAAGGTGATGCAGCTGGCGTCCGCGTAGCTCGCGCGCTGCGCGCGTCGCTTTACACCGTCGCCGCTGCGCGAACGCGCGCGCCGGGGAGAAGCGTCGGCGGCGCCATGTTGAGCGTCTCGATGGCGAAGCCCGCGGCGGCCCTGTAGCCGGCCATGAACGCAGTGCGTTCGGCGGGAGGAATGACATCGTCGATATTGTCGAACGTGCCGCCGCAACGTTCGTCGACCATGTTGAGGAGCCCGAACGGTCCGGCGCCGCGGTTGCGCAGCACGACTTGGGAAATCGGGCCGCACAGCTTGGCGTCGAAGGCTTCGAGCGCGGCTTCGCCGACGCCGTGCTCGACCAGGCAGGCGCCGAGGATACGGCTGTCGACAATCGCCTGGCTGCCGCCGTTGGAGCCGGTGGGGTACATCGGGTGCGCGGCGTCGCCAATCAGCGCCACCGGACCGTCGCGCCAGGTCGGCACCGGATCGCGGTCGATCATCGGATTTTCAAACACGATGTCGGCGCCGCGGAGCAAAGCCGGCACGTCGAGCCAATCCCAGATCCAGCCGTCGAAGTGATGGACGAAATCGGAGATCGGCACCTCCCGGAACCAGCCGCTCTGTTTCCAGCCCTCGCTGTTGTCCAAGGTGACCTCGGCGATCCAGTTGATCATGGAGAGCCCGGTGTGCGGGTCGGGATGCGAGATCGGATAAAACACCACGCGGTGGCGGTGTGTGCCCAGGCCGACAAACGACGAGCCGCTGCGGATCGGCTTTCCCCAGGTGGTGCCGCGCCACATTACGGTGCCGCCCCAATGGATCGGCGGCTGGCGCGGATGCATTTGCGCGCGCACCGCGGAATGGATGCCGTCGGCGCCGACGAGCAGCGCGCCGTGCGGCTCCGACGTCGAGCCGTCGGCATGCTCGACCAACGCACTGACGCGCCCGTTGCCGTGTTTGCGATAGCTGGCGACCCGGCTGCCAAGCTGGACCGCCTGCGGCCCGATCCGCGCGACCACCTTATCGTGCAAGAGCATGTGGAACAGCCCGCGATGCACGGCGTATTGCGGCCAGTTGTAGCCGGCGAGCTTTCCGCGAGGCTCGGAATAGATGTCGTCGCCGTTCAGTCCGACCAGCGCCCATTCCCGGGCGGGTAGGCCGACCCGGTCGAGATCGGCCTCGGTGATGCCGAGGTCGTAAAGCTCGCGCACGGCGTTAGGTTGCAGATTGATGCCGACGCCGAGCGGGCGCATGTCGCGTACCGCTTCGAACACAATGCAAGGCACGCCGATCTGATGCAGCGTCAGCGCGGCCGCGAGCCCGCCGATGCCGCCGCCGGCAATGATCACGCGATCATCAGTTGAACTGTCACGGGTCACGGCGCCCACTCCCTGGGCATCTATTAAAACCCCAGGCGGCCGCCGTCCATATTCGATCCGCCGCCTAGTGGCCCGATTCTTTACGCTTGCGCCCGATCCGCGCTACCATCGCCGCAACCCCGGGAGACGTTCATGAGCAACGGCACGCCGCTTTCACTCGAAGAGCTCGAAGACCGCATCGCCATCGTGCGCGACAACATCAGGCAAGTGATCGAGCAGGCGGCCGCGCAATCGGGCGCCGGCGACGAGTCGCGCAACGCCGACCGGCTCGCTGATCAGCAGGCCGAGCTTAACCGCCTCACTAAAGAGCGCGACGCATTCGTGAAGCAGAGGAAATAACCGTTTCTTTCGCCGCCGGACGGGTCATGATTAAGGGCGCCGCTCCCTCACGCGGCTGAGTGGCGGACGCCGATCAAGCGATCAAGCTCGTGGCGGTTTTGCTTTAGGTCTTCGCTCGGTCCGTCATAGATGATGCGGCCGCGGTTCATCACGACAATGCGCGGCGAGATGTCGAGTGCAAGCCGGGTATTCTGTTCCACCAGCACAAGCGTCAGTCCTTGCGTGCCTGTCAGATGGCGGACGGCGCGGGTCAATTCTTCGACAATAACGGGCGCGAGCCCCTCCGACGGCTCGTCCATCAGGATCACCGCCGGATTGCCGACAAGGGCGCGGCCGATCGCCAGCATCTGCTGTTCGCCGCCGGACAATTGGGTGCCCCAGTTCTTCTGCCGGTCCTTGAGTCGCGGGAATAACTCGAACACCGTCTCGACGGTCCAAAGGCCGGGGCGCGCCGCCACATCCAGGTTTTCGCGCAAGGTCAGCGACGGGAAGATCTCGCGCTCTTGCGGGACGTAGCCCAGTCCCGCTGCGACCCGCAGATAGGGTGGCAGGCGCGAAATATCTTTTCCCGCAAGCAACAGGCGCCCGCGATGCAAGGTGTTGTGGCCCATCACGGTCGATAACAGCGTCGTCTTGCCGACGCCGTTTCTGCCAATAATGGCGAGCGTCTCGCCGGCTTTGACCGCGAGGCGGACATCCTCCACAATCACGGTTTCACCGTAGCCGCTGAAAACGCCGTCGAGCTCGAGCGCCGCGGTTTCAGCCATGGCGATCCTCACGCCGCTCACCGAGATAGACCGAGCGGACGCGCTCGTCGGCCGAAATCTCTTCCGGCGAGCCTTCGGTCAGCACTTCGCCGGCGACCAGCACGATGATGCGGTTGGCGAAGCGAAACACCAGGTCCATGTCGTGCTCGATGATGAGCACGGTAATGTTGGGATCGAGCTTCGAAATAACGTCGAGGATCAGGTGATTTTCCGAAGACGGAACGCCCGCCGCCGGCTCGTCGAGCAGCAAGAGCTTCGGGCGCTGGGCGAGCGCGATGGCGATTTCCACCAGGCGCTGTCGTCCATAGGGCAATTCGCGCACGGCTTTGTCGGCGTCGCCGACGAGCGCGAGCGATTCGAGATGGTCCAGCGCTTCGTCGAGCACTGCGGTTTCCTTGCCGGCTGATCGCCACAGCCGATTGCAGGTATTGGTCCGCTCGCCGATCGCGAGATAGACGTTTTCCAACACCGTGAGGCCGCGAAACAGCTGATTCACCTGGAAGGTGCGGGCGATGCCGCGGCGGGTCCGCGCGGCCTGCGACAAGGCGGTGATCTCATCGCCATCGAGCAGCACCTCGCCCGCCGAGGCACGCAGACGGCCGGTGATCAGATTGACCAGCGTGGTTTTGCCGGCGCCGTTCGGGCCGATCAGCGCGTAGCGTCCGCCGTGTGGCAGCGCGAAGCTGATGTTGTTTGCCACGGTGAGCGCGCCAAAGCTTCTTTGCAATCTTCTGATTTCCAGGGCCGGCGCAGTCATGGCTTCGCTCCAAGGCCCAGAGCGCGTCCGAGGCGGGCGAGCCGGCCAAAGGCGCGATGCCGGTTGGCAAGGACCACTGCGACGAGGAGCGCGCCGATGCCGAACTGCCAGAATTCCGGGCTAAGTTTCGCCAGTTCGTTTTGCAGCACCATGTAGAGTGTGGCGCCGACGAATCCGCCGTAGAGCCACCCCGCGCCGCCGAGGATGAGCATCATGAGTACGGCGGCGGATTGATCGAAGTCGAACACGCCAAGCGTCACCAGCGTGTTGGTCTGCGCGAACAATGCGCCGGCGATGCCGGCGAGGGCGGCGGAAATCGTGTACGCGATGACCAGGCGCCAATGCACCGGTGAGCCAAGGGCGTGCATGCGCGCAACGTTTTCGCGGATGCCGACGAGCGCTTGACCAAATGGCGAATAGACGATCCGCCGGACGACGTAGAACGCGACGAACACCACGCCGAGGCAATAGAGATAATAAGTGTGACCGTAGAGATCGTAATCGAAATAGCCGAACAGAGGGGCGATGTTGATGCCGGGTATGCCGTCATAACCGCCGGTGAAGTCGCGGAACAGATTACCCAGTTGCTGTAGCATGATGGTGGTCGACAACGTCAACACCAAAAGCGCCAAGCCGCGATAGCGCAGCAGGATCAAGCCGGAGAGAAACCCGCCGATCGCCGCTGCCAGTGCCGCGAATGCAAGCCCGGAAAGCGGTTCGCTCCAATGCAGATCGGTGATCAGCAAAGCCGCCGCATAGGCGCCGAGGCCGAAATAGGCGGCATGGCCGAGCGTAACGATTCCGGCGTAGCCGAGAATGAGGTCGAGCGAGAGCGCGAACAGAATCATGATCAGCGTTTGGCCGCCGAGAATCATCTGGTTAGGGAAAATGAAAAACGCCGCAATCGCGGCGATCCAGGGCAGCGCCTCGGCGATGCGATAGCGGTCGCGGCGGGCAAGGAAGGCGACCGCATGCGCGCGCGCAACGGCAATCTCGTCGCTGACGGCCGCGGCTCCAGGCGGTTTACTCGCGTCCATAAAGGCCCGCAGGTCTAACAAGGAGGATGAGGACCGCGATGGCGTAGATGACGAAGCTGCCGGCATCGGCGAATAGATATTTGCCGGCGGTGTCGCTGACGCCGAGCACAAGAGCGCCGGCAAGCGTGCCCCAGATGCTGCCGGAGCCGCCGACCGCAACGACGAGCAGGAAAAAGACCAGGTAAATGACGGCGAAGCTCGGCGTCAGTCCGAGAAGCTGAATGGCAAGCCCGCCGCCGAGTGCGGCGAGCCCGCTACCGACGGCGAAGGTGAGGGTGAACAGGCGGTCGACGTTGATGCCGACGGACTGCGCCATGCGCCGATTATCGACGGCGGCGCGGATCTTGGCGCCGATTTTGGTGCCTTCGAAGCCATACCACAGCGCCGCCACCAACGCCGCGCCGACGATTATGAGAAAGACCCGATAGGTCGGAAACGAGCGGTCCCCAAGGTAAATCTCGCCTGAGAGATAGGACGGGACCTGAATTGACTGAGGCTGGGGACCATAGAAATACGTGTAGGTCGCGATCGCCATGAAGGTGAGCCCTATGGTGAGCAGCACCTGGTCGAGTTCGCCGGCGCCATAGAGCTGTGAATAGAGCGAACGTTCAAACAGCACGCTCACCGCGCCAACGACGACGAAGGTGATGAGGAGCGAAGGCAGGAACGGCACGCCCCAGCTCGCGGTCGCCGTAATCACCAGATAGCCGCCGGCCATGGCAAACGCGCCGTGCGCCAAGTTGACGACACCCATCAGTCCCATAGTGACGGAAAGACCGACCGAGATAATGAACAGGAACATGGCCCAGGCCAGACCATCGAACAGAATACTGACGATGGTGTTGGCCACGGGCGGCAAGGATCGCTCACTTAAGCTCGGTCTGCCTGCCGCGTGCAGGCGGCAGGCAGAAAGCTTGCCTCAGGTTCTCAGGAGCCGCAACGGCCGACCTTGAGCTCCTTGCACTCGTCCTTCACTTGCGGGTAGGTCTCCAGCACTTTGACGCCGAGCTTGCCGTCCGCTTTTTTGATGACTTCTTCGGCGCGCTCCGGCTGGATTACATCGCGGGTCTGCGGATCGATTTCGATCGGGCCCCGAAATCCTTCGTGCTTCCACCCTTTAAGCGTGTCGATCACCTTGGCTGCGTCATCGAGATTGCCATGCAGGGTGTTGATGACGTCGAAAATTCCGGCCATCGTGTCCATCGACGCCGCCGACATAAAGTCGGGATACGAATCCGGACCATAGGCCTCGTGCCAGGCTTTCACGAACTCCGCGTTGCCTGGGGTATCGAGATCGTCCGAGTAGCTCGACATCACGATCAGGCCGATGGCCGCGTCGCTCATGTGCGCGAGCTGGTAGTCGGGAATGAGGTCCATCGGGCCGACGAGACGCACGCCGGCTTGGCGCATGCCCAGATCGCCATAGGTCTTCATCACGCCGCCGGCGTGCGAGCCGGAGGGGACAAACACATAAAAACAATCAGGATGCTCGTCCTTCACGCGTTGGAAGAACGGCGTGAAGTCGGGTACCGCGCCGGGCGAACCCATGCGGATCTCATCGACGACTTTACCGCCGCCTTTTTCGAAGGAAGTTTTGAAGGCTAGCGACGAATCCTGACCGGGCGGGAAATCGGTAAAGCCGGCGGCCGCGGTTTTGCACCCAAGCTTGGTCGCCGCGTAAGTGCCCATCGGATAGGCGGGATCCCACATGCTGAAGGAAAAGCGGACGATGTAGGGCGATAAATTGGTGATCCATGCGGTGCCGGCATTCGCGATCAACATCGGTATTTTTGCCTGCGTCGCCAACGGCGCCGCGGCGATCGCCGACGGCGAGAAGACGAAGCCGGCAAGGAGCTTCACCTTGTCGTTGGTGATCAGTTCGGTAACGACAGTGCGTGCATTGGCGCCGGACGCCGGACCTTCGTCGCGTTTGACCAGCTCGATTTTATTGTCACCGAGATCTTTGGCATGCAGCTTCACGTACAAGTCGAACGCTTTGTCGACTTGGTTGCCGAGATCGGAATTGGGCCCGGAATAGGGTAAAACGACGCCCACCTTGATCGTCTCGGCGTGGGATGCGGCCGCCCAACACAGCGTCAGAAAAGAGGCTGCAAACGCGCCCATCAACTTCATCGCGAATTCTCCTTGGCTTGAGCCGTCCCATTCGCGCGGCGTTGCTTTCGGTGCTACAGCCGGCCGCTCTTGATTTTCCCCACTTTCGCACGTCAAGTCGGCCAGAGCAAAACCGATGTTCCCGAATTCCGCGGCGGTGTGACGCATCAAATAGGGTTCGGCCAAACACAGGAACGCTGGGGTAAACGGGGGCTGCTGCATGATCGTCACCAAGCGCATCGACGGCAAGGCGCGCGCGGAACGGCTCCTGGCCGAGGTCGCTGGCGCGACCACCAAGCTCAAGGCACAGATAGGCGCGTCGCCGGGCCTCTGCGCCGTGTTGGTTGGCGACAATCCAGCGAGCCAAGTCTATGTCCGCAACAAGGGCAAGGCGGCAGTCGCGGCCGGCATAGAGAGTTTTCAAGAGACGCTGCCGGCCACGGCCAGCGAAGCGGAGCTGTTGCGCCTGATTGCCAAACTCAATGCCGATGACCGAGTCGACGGCATTCTGGTGCAACTGCCGCTACCGAAACAGATGGATCCCCAGCGTGTGATCGACGCCATCGATCCGGCGAAAGATGTCGATGGCTTTCACGTCCAAAACGTCGGAGCGCTCTGGAGCGGCGGTTTGGAGCGCGCGTTGGTTCCCTGCACGCCGTATGGCTGCCTGCTTTTGCTTCGCGACGTGGTACCGAGCCTCGGCGGGGCCGAAGCGGTGGTGCTCGGGCGCTCCAATATTGTCGGCAAGCCGATGGCGGCGCTGCTGCTCTCCGAAAATTGCACCGTCACTCTGGCGCATTCCAAGAGCCGCTCGCTTCCCGATGTCCTGCGCCGCGCGGACATTCTGGTGGCGGCGGTGGGGCGGGCGGAGTTCGTGCGCGGCGACTGGATCAAGCCGGGTGCCGTGGTGATCGATGTCGGCATCAACCGGGCCGATGCGAGCGAGGGAAAGTCGAAGCTAGTCGGGGATGTTGCGTTCGCCGAGGCGCAGGGCATTGCCGGCGCGATTACGCCGGTGCCGGGCGGGGTTGGTCCGATGACCATCGCGTGTCTCCTGCGCAATACGGTCATCGCCGCGTCGCGGCGCCGCGGCCGGACTGAGCCAATTCTCTAACCATGTTGGCGGCTTGCGGGCGCGGCTCCGGTCCGCCGCATGGTCATTAATTCGATAGTAAATTCAGTGGCTTGCATACCGGTCGGTCGGCGGCGGCCGGGAATTAATTGAGCCCGCGCAGGGGGTCACCCGCTGCTTACCAAGCGTCCGAAAATTTTCCGGCCTCGGGCGGGCGGTGGACAGGAACATTACGCTCGTAAGCGCGTTCGCGCTACGGCTCAGGAGGAGTCACGTGAGGGGGAGATTCGCGCCGGCTAGCCGGGTCACGCGGTGTTTGCACCGCCTGAAGCCGGTCTGGCGCCGTTTCCGTCGCACGTAAAGCTGTCTGTTATGGTCCCGCCGCCCTAAGATCGGGCGGCGCAGTGCATGCTTCGGAGACTTTCATGCCCCGCACCTCGTCTGAAACCGGCGCAGCGAACGGTTCGAGCGCCGCCGCGGCTGCCGCCTCGCATGCCAAAGCCCGTGTGGTGGGACCGGAGGCTGGCGAGGCTCCCGAACTGCGTGACCTCTTGCAAGCGCTGCAAGCCGTACGCGTCGGTGACTTTTCGGTACGGATGGCCGGCCATCAGCTAGGGCTCTTGGGCAAGGTAGCCGACACTTTCAACGAAATCGTCGCCGCCAACGAGCGCATGGCGAGCCAGCTCGAACGCGTGGGCCAGGGCGTCGGCCGTGAGGGCCGGACCAAGCAGCGCGTTCGCTTTGGCCTGTCCGAAGGTGCGTGGGGCGAGATGGAAACTTCGATCAATTCGCTGATCGACGATCTGCTGTGGCCGACCACGGAAGTGACCCGCGCCATCGCCGCGGTGGCGCAAGGCGATCTGTTGCGCACCGTTCCGCTCGACGTCGACGGCCGCCCGCTGAAAGGCGAGTTCCTGCGCTCGGCCGAGATCGTCAACCGCATGATCAAGCAACTCAACGTGTTCACCTCGGAAGTGACCCGCGTCGCCCGCGAAGTCGGCACCGAAGGCAAGCTCGGCGGCCAGGCGCAAGTCGGCGGTGTGACCGGCGTGTGGAAGGACCTCACCGAGAGCGTCAACTCGATGGCCTCGAACCTCACCGCGCAGGTCCGCAACATCGCCGAGGTCACCATCGCAGTTGCCAACGGCGACTTGTCGAAAAAGATCACGGTCGACGTGCGCGGCGAGATTTTGCAGTTGAAGGAAGCCATCAACACGATGGTCGACCAGTTGCGTTCGTTCGCCTCGGAAGTCACCCGCGTCGCCCGCGAAGTCGGCACCGACGGCAAGCTCGGCGGTCAGGCTATCGTTCCCGGCGTCGCCGGCACCTGGAAGGACTTGACCGACTCGGTGAACGCGATGTGCGGCAACCTCACCGATCAGGTGCGCAACATTGCGCACGTCACCACCGCGGTCGCGCGCGGCGACCTGTCGCGCAAGATCACCGTCGACGTGCGCGGCGAAATTCTCGAGCTCAAAGATACCATCAACACCATGGTGGACCAGCTCAACTCGTTCGCCTCGGAAGTGACCCGCGTCGCCCGCGAAGTCGGCACCGAAGGCAAGCTTGGCGGGCAGGCGCAAGTCCCCGGCGTTGCCGGCACCTGGAAGGATCTAACCGACAGCGTCAACTCGATGGCCGGTAATTTGACCGCCCAGGTCCGCAATATCGCCGATGTCGCGACCGCCATCGCCGGCGGCGACTTGTCGAAAAAGATCACCGTCAACGTCTCCGGTGAAATCTTACAGCTGAAGGAAACCATCAACACGATGGTCGATCAGCTCAACGCGTTCGCCGGCGAAGTGACGCGCGTCGCGCGCGAGGTCGGCACCGACGGCCGCCTCGGCGGTCAAGCCAATGTCACCGGCGTCGCCGGCACCTGGAAGGATTTGACCGACTCGGTCAACTCCATGGCGTCGAACCTCACCGCGCAGGTCCGCAACATCGCCGAAGTGTCGACTGCCATCGCCAGCGGCGACTTGTCGAAGAAGATCACCGTCGACGTGCGCGGCGAAATTCTCGAGCTCAAAGACACCATCAATACCATGGTGGACCAGCTCAACGCTTTCGCCGGCGAAGTGACGCGCGTCGCGCGCGAGGTCGGCACCGAAGGCAAGCTCGGCGGCCAGGCGGTGGTGCGCGGCGTCGCCGGAACCTGGAAAGACCTGACCGACAGCGTCAACTTCATGGCCTCGAACCTCACCGGCCAGGTCCGCAACATCGCCGAAGTGGCGACTGCGGTCGCGCGCGGCGACCTGTCGCGTAAGATCACGGTGGACGTTCGCGGCGAAATTTTGGAGCTGAAAGACACGCTCAACACCATGGTCGACCAGCTTAACGCGTTTGCCGCCGAAGTGACGCGCGTCGCGCGTGAGGTCGGCACCGAAGGCAAGCTCGGCGGTCAGGCCCAGGTCCCAGGCGTTGCTGGCACCTGGAAGGACTTGACCGATAGCGTCAACTCCATGGCCGGCAACTTGACCGCGCAGGTGCGCAACATCGTGGAAGTGACGATCGCGGTCGCCAACGGCGACTTGTCGAAGAAGATCACCGTCGACGTGCGCGGCGAAATCCTGCAGCTCAAGGAAACGCTGAACACGATGGTCGATCAGCTCAACCGCTTCGCCGGTGAGGTGACGCGCGTCGCCCGCGAGGTCGGTACCGAAGGCCGCCTCGGCGGCCAGGCCAACGTGCCCGGCGTCGCCGGCACCTGGAAGGATCTCACCGACAGCGTCAACTCGATGGCCGGCAATTTGACG
>Ga0302325_10006828_pt1 | contig 25544 bp, 25 predicted proteins | sample Palsa_T0_2_FD_201948 | JGI IMG/M metagenome (GOLD analysis project Ga0302325, IMG submission 201948) | Peat permafrost microbial communities from Stordalen Mire near Abisko, Sweden - Palsa_T0_2 | ecosystem: Environmental > Terrestrial > Soil > Palsa > Peat permafrost | place: Sweden: Abisko... | reverse complement strand
CGTTTTGGTTGGAAGCCTGGACCGACGAATGGGAATGGCGGTATGCGGCTCAGGGCAAGACGTTGCCAACCAGGTCCATCACGTCGAACGTTGGGCTGGTTGGGTACCACACAGAGAGGCCAGGGTCCGGCAGGTCCGCGCAAGCGGGTCCGCGTATTGATCGCGGACGATCACGCGGTGGTGCTTCGGGGTCTGCGGTCTCTGCTGGAGTCGCAGCCGGACATTGAAATTTGCGGCGAGGCAACGAATGGCCTGGACGTAGTCGAGAAGACCCAGGCGCTGTCTCCCGAAATGGTGATTCTGGATATCGGGATGCCGGAATTGAACGGACTGGAGGCGACCCGCGCGATCCGCATGAAGCACCCCAACATTGAAGCTCTGGTGCTTACCATGCATTTTTCGGAGCAGGTGGCGCGACAGATTCTGAAGGCCGGCGCCCGGGGATATCTGCTGAAAACCGATTCGGACGCTCAACCTTGCCGCGATTTCGAGCTTGCGGCAGCACAAGCCATTTCTGACGTCGCGAGTAGCCGATGTGGTCCTGACGGGCTTCGTGGAAGGGGATGTGGCCGAAACCATCAAGCGGACGGTAGCGGCGGATTTTCCGTACGGTCCGCTGAGCCGGCGCGAGCGGCAGGTGATGCAGCTGCTGGCCGAGGGCTACAGCAACAAGGAGGTTGCGGCGCGGCTTAGCGTTAGTCCGCGAACCGTGGAAACCCATCGCAATCACGTGATGCACAAGCTGCGGCTGAATTCATTCAGCGAATTGGTGCGCTACGCGGTTCGCAATAACATCGTGGAGGCTTAAGGAAAGGCCGGAGCGGAAGGGAAGGCGGAAGAAAGTAAGTGACAGGTTGAAAGATAAATATTGCTCAGACAACCTGTCACGCGTTTGTGGCTATGCCTTTGCGGCCTTGGCAACGGCCTTCTTGCGACGGCCTCCCCGGCGCGGCTTTACGGGATGTTCCGGGGCTTCACCGATCAGTTCTGCCACCCAAATGCTGGTGACGAATTTCTTGGAGCCGTAGTCTTCGAAGTCGATGGTGGTGCGTTCGGAATTCGACTCCATGACGACTCCCATGCCGTACAATTCGTGCTTGATGGCTTGGCCTTCGATTAGGACCTGCACAATGTCCTCCTTGGAAATTTATGAGTTCGCCCGGCGAAAAGTCTGCGCTTATCGAGACGGATAAGCATTCGCGAGGGGCTTCGGGAGCTACAATGGCCACTTCCCGGCCGGGGAATGAAAAAAAGGGCGGAAACTCAGTGCGAAAGACACGGAATCCCCGCCCGGACGACGTTAGAGGCTAACCACGTTCTCGGCCTGCAAGCCTTTTGGGCCCTTCTTGACTTCGAACTCCACCGCTTGGCCTTCGTTCAGAGTTTTGTATCCGTCAGACTGGATAGCAGAAAAGTGAACGAAAACATCTTCACCACTCTGGCGTTGGATGAACCCATAACCCTTGCTGGCGTTGAACCACTTAACTGTGCCTTGTTCTTTCACTTCAGGTTACCTCGTAGATTGAAGCTATTTGTGTCTCGAGTCGTCCTCTGATCGTCCGAGAACTGATGAATCCCGCCACGCCGGAGACGCGCCGGGGTTACACGAAAAAAGGCCACAGGGCGCTGCCCTGCAGCCTCTGGACCGTGTCAAAAGGGATCACAAGAGCAACAAACGCGGATAGATAGTAGCACAAAACGAGTAGGAATTCCAACCCCAAGGTTTGGAAGCCGCGGGTTAGGGAAACGGGCCGAACTTCGGTCCGGGCCGAACTAGGTCCTTAGGCTGGACGCTTAACCACAAACAACGTGACGCCTAAGAGGAGGCAGGCCAGGCTCGCGACTTGAGCGTTGGTAAGGCCCAGGAAAACCTTTGGATTGATGCGGATAAACTCAACCAAGAATCGAGAAACGCCGCTCAGGATAAGGAATAATGCAAAAAGCGAGCCAGATTTATGGGCCATCCCTGCGTTTGGCCGGGTCTCCGTAACTGCAGATTGCTGATTGGCCGGTACCGCGAACCATTTCAATCCTAAGTGCCTTAGTATTATGAAGAAAACAATCGCGGCGGCAAGCTCGTACAGGGGCGTGGGGTGTACGCGGTCGGTGGTCGGCACCAGGCCGTTCGGGAAACTCATTCCCCACGGCAGGGACGTCGGGATTCCGTAGTCCCCGTCGCCTGACAGGAAGCAGCCAATCCGTCCAACCCCGTAGCCCAGCGCCGCGGCAGGCGAAGCCACGTCGCACAGCTTTAGGAACGGGATTTCGTACCGGCGGGCGAGAAGGGCAAACGTGGCGATCCCGGCGATCAAGCCGCCGAACCACGCGAAGCCGAACTGGCTGAAAAGTTCGCTGGCCGGGTGAGCCAGTAGCTCGCGCGGGTTTTCGAGCACGTGATAGAGCTTGGCGCCGACGATGCCTGCTGTAGCGGGCAGGCCCACCAGGGTTTCGGCCTCAATCGGAAGCCCCCACCTTCGCAGGTCAACATGCAGCACCGCGAAGGCGACCAGCATGGCAGTGGCGACGAGCAGCCCGAACGTGGGAACTGTGAGCGGTCCTAGGTGGAGAAATGGAAGCACGATGACCTAACCATGGTAGCAGATGGCAATTCGCCGAAGCGAACGGTGGCAGCTAATCGCTGTATCGATGACGGAGCGAAGCAGTTGCGGTTGCGCCGACCTCGGGCGGAACTCGGTAATACGACTGCCGGCGGAGCAGATGCTGGTCGCGAAAATGCTTTTTTGCGCGGCGTCCCCACTCGCGGATGAAAAAGTAGTTTAGGCCGCCGCCCAGAACGCCGCTGGCAAAGGGAATTGCCCGAGCGGCCCATTTCTCAGCGGACTCGGCGCCCACGCGAACCGCGATACGCTCGATCACCCGGGGAACAAAGCGCTCGACCAGTTCTTTCTGGACGAAGTCCCTACCAAGATCCACGCCGGCGGCGCTGGCGGCAGCGACCCACAGCTCGGCGGATTCGGCGGGAGTGGCGTATTCAAATCCGTAGATCAGACTCAGCTTTTGCAGCATGCGCATGGCGATCGCAGCGAGCAGGCTTACATCGGGCACCAGGGTCATGAAACCGCCCAGGCCGACACCCGCGCCTTCGAGCAGCGCCAGTTTCTTTGAGCTGGTGATGGTTTTATCCGCGATTGAGTCGACGATGTCCATGCGCTGAAGGAACATTTCATCGAAGGACTGAATCGGCAAACGGTGCGCGGTTTGAAGGTGGGACAGAAATTTCTCAGGTTTCACTCCAAAGCCGGAATAGGTGCGGCCAAGGCCAGCCATAACGGCCCGTCGGAAAAGTCCGGAGTTTGCTGCGCGCCTTTGCTTGCCAAGCATATTTCTATTGTATGCGATCTGACGCGGAAGTGTTGCCCGAAAAGGCCGGCGCGCCGGGAAGAATTTGCGAACGCCGCTTCTCGCAGAAGGGAGTATACTGAGGTCATCTCGCAAGCTTGGGCAGCCGTTCTGATCTGGAGGCCCCTATGATGACCGCCTTCCGCTTTTTGATTCGATTCTCAGCGTCCGCATTGCTCGTATTTTGGCTGACCACTCCTGCGCTCGCACAACATGGTGGTGGCGGGCACGCAGGCGGCGGTGGCATGAGCGGCGGTGGCGGCATGGGTGGTGGCGGCCGTTCTAGCGGCGGCGCAGCCCCTGCTGCGGCGAGCCGGCCTTCCGGTCACGCTGCGGCACCCCCTGCTAGCAATCGGCCCGCGCCGCGGGCAGCGTCTGCGCCCAAGGGTGCCGCGCCAGCAATCACGAACTCGGCGAAGAACACGTCTACGTCCGGATACACGCCTGCAGCCGGGATGCACCTGGTTCCTGGCACACCGACGTATCGCTGGCAAGATCCGCCAAGCGGCGCGTCACAGGCGGGCTCGACGCACGGTGTGGTGTCTACGGCGGCGAACCACGAATATTTCTCCAGCGCGACGGGCACCAGTATCGGTACTGTCCATTCGCTCACGGTTCCTGGGCGCTATCCGATCACGACTGGCTGCGGCCGTGGCGGATGCGGCGGTTACGGCGGTTACAACCCGTACTACCCGCTTGGTTACGGCTACGGCTATGGTTACGGCTACGGGCTTGGGTACGGCTTCGGTTACGGGCTGTATCCGTTTTCGCCGTGGGGGTTCAGCTTTGGCTACGGTCTCGGTTTCGGTTATGGGTATGGCTCCGGATACGGATATGGGTATGGGAATGCTTACGGATACGATCTGGGCTACTCCGACAACGGGCTAGGGTCAGGGTCCTCTTCGGCGAGCGCGTCGTCGTCGGGTGAATACGGTCCGTACGCGACGCTGGACGCGAAGACGAATCAACCCGGCACGCTTCCCAATCCGGCAAACGAAACCACGCTGGTGCTGAAAGATGGGACCACTTACCTAGTAACCGACTACTGGATGGCCGGCGGGAAGCTGCACTTTGTCACCGCGGACAACGGCGAGAGCACGATTGAGATCGACGCGCTGGATCTGCAACACACTGCGGAGCAGAACTCCAAGCGCGGCGTGACCTTCACGCTACGCACCCAGGACCCCGCCCAACCGGGCCAGGCACCTGGGGCCGAAGCCGTACCAGCATCTGCACAAGCGCCATCGCAGGCACCGGCACAGCCTCCAGCGAGCGACCCGCAACCGTAGATTGGCGAAGGCAGGCGGTCGGCGTATTTTTTTTTCTGACTGCCGATGCGTCGCAGGACTGAAGACGCAGGGCTTGATCGCCGGCCACCTTGGACGATTTTTATTTACACAAATAAACATTTTTATTGTTTTGCAAATTAGCGTAGAACTTTTTATTGTAACCTCGATTTGTGTGACGCACTGACAAGCGTTTCGAAGTAAATCAAATCTGAAAGCTGCGGCCGGCGAATCGCCGGCCTTTTTTATTTCCTGGGAGAAACTCCCGAGGCGGCGAAGCTATATCCGATGGACCGACGAAAGCAAAGGCGGAGACGGACCAGCCGAAGAAAAGGCGACGCCGGCGTTGGAAGGGCACCCACAAGCAGGTGTCGATGCCCGAGGCGATGCCCATCGTCGGATTGGGCGAGTGCGAAGTGGCCAGCCAATACGATCACCTGGTGACCAACGTTGTGAGTTCGGCCAACGACAAGCTGCTATTCGAGGTCCTGCGGGAGTGCGCCAAGTTACTGAACGCCTATCCGCCAAACCAGGATGCATTTAGCGAACCAGGACCACAAATCATATTCGACATCCCGCGCCCACTGCGGGAGACACCGTCGCCAAAGGGCCCAGACGAACCGGAACCTACGAAAGCGATCAACTAGCGAATTCCCCTAGCCGCAAATACCGATTCCAAAAAGTTGCAGGACATCCGATCGGCAGCATGTTGCCGAATATCAGGAGCAGCCATCACTCTGAGCAAAAAGACGGTCGGGTATCTGGTGCAGTTGGGAGGCGTAGCAAGCGCAGTGGCCGGCGGGGTACTGAGTGCAATTTTGGACGCCGACAAGGTGGCGCTCCATGGCATGCCCGGCAAAGAATACGGCCGCAAGGTGGCCACCCGAATCGCATCGGATGCGAATTAACGACGACCAGGTTTCGCATCCGAAATCTTCGGATTAAACTGTACCCGCAGCGGTTGGCAACTGCGGCGGGGCTCAACAGAACTGGAGGAATGGGGGATGAGAAGAATCGTGCTAGCAATCGGGTTACTGGTCCCGCTGTGCGGGGCGCCTGCGTGGGCGCAGGGCTCCCGGCATGACGACATTGTCTTCGGCCCAGCCGGACATCTGCTCTCCAACGCCACGGTTACCGTATGCGTGGCGGCGGCCACTGGCAGTCCCTGTTCGCCGCCGGCGCAGCTCTACACCGACGACACGCTGAGCGTGGCCGCGCCCAATCCGCTGCAAACCGACGGCCTGGGCAATTACCATTTTTATGCGGCGCCCGGGCGTTATCAGATTCAGTTTTCCGGCGCGGGCGTTCAGGGCGGCGTCACGATGCCCGACGTGATCCTGCCGAATGACCCGTCCTCGCCGACGTTCAGCTCGGTGAATACGTCCGAGGCGATCAGCGCCCAGGCAATGTCGCTCGGCGGCAACCTCAACGTGAGCGGAAACGCCGCGGTGAATGGCTCGCTGACGGTGCAAGGCGGGCCGGTTCCTTCGACGGCGGCGGCCAACACCTGGACGGGGACGCAGGTCTTTACCAACGGCCCGTACTTTCGCAGCGGGTCCCCATGGTTCGATGTAAAGGCCTTCTGCGCGAGCGGATCGCAGCAGCAAACGACGGGAACCATCACCGGCGGAAAGTCATCGATTACGCTGGCCAGCGCGATCGACTTCGCGGCCTGCCCCTCCGGTTCGGGACAGCCCGGCGAAGGCGTCACGATTTACCACGCCGGCCCGGCGCCAACGATCGCCGCGCCGACGGCGGTGACGGTCACGCCCGTTGGGGGCACCGCGACTACAACATACGCGTACAAGCTGGTGGCGAACGATTTTGCCGGCGGCGTCACCGCGCCGACCGCGGCGGTGACCATCACCAACGGCGAACCGCTGGCGTCGATGACGTCGAGCATCTACAACAACATTTGCTTCACCACGTCGTCGGGAGCGGAAAGCTACACCATGTACCGCTCGGTGGACGGCGCAGCTTACGCGTATCTGACCACGTTTTTCGATTCGACGCCCCCCAGCATCAGCTATTGCCAGCACGACCAGAACACCAACTCGGTGGGGCAGACCTGGGGAACGGGAACGTCGACCATTCCCGATTGGGGGTCTGCCACGGTGCCGCCGGGCGCGACAAACGACTGGTGCCAAACCACAATTGCCAGTGGAGCGGGAACCGCCTCGCTGACACTTTCGTCGAGCTGCCCAAATTCAGCAACCGGAGCGATCGTGAAGCACGACGATACGCCGGCCATTCAAGCTGCCGCGAACGCCTGCAATACCACCGTCGGCGGCACAATTTACTTTCCGCTTTCGGGTAACTTCACCATGGGCAACGTGAATTGGCCGGACACGCGTACCGCGGCACGTGGATGGATCGTTCTGGATCTGGCGGGGCAAGTGACCATCACCTATCCGATCACGTTCGGGACGCCGGTCACCACCGGCTACCAGCAGAGCAAGATTCGCATCACCGGCAATTCGGGAGGAGGAAGCGCGAGCAGCTCGCAATTTCCAGTCGCCAACAATGGGCATATCAACTCCGGCTTCGTCTCGCCGGTAATTCGCACGATTTATCAGAACGCCACGAGCCTGGCGCCTTTCGTGTTCGATCACATCAGTATTTATAACCGAGGGGTCGGCGGGGGCGACGGAATCATAAATGAGGGCGGAAACGCCGCGGGCCTTTACATAAACAACGTGGACGTAGCGACATCCGGCACCGCACTGAAGATCGGCTACGGCGGCATTGCTGGCGGCGCGAACGGGCCATGCACGGCAGGAGGAGGCTTCGGGGCCTACGTGGATCACAGCGTCTTTACAACCTACTTCGCCGGCGATCCGTTGACCAACTGCGACGGTTGGACCATCGACCAGACTTTTGGCATCGCCTACTTTGACACCATCACCCTGGTCGGCCAGGGGATCCACACCATGGGTTCCGGCACCACGGATTGGAACCACATCTATGAAGAATCCGGAACGACGCTGGGCTTTCTGACTTGGGACACGTCCGGCGGGCCCTGTGCGCCGCAGTGCGGGTCAAACTCCTTCCGGCACGTCGAGCTGGCGGATTCACTCGGCAGCGGCAACACTTATTTCATCAACACGGTGAATGGCGGGTCAACGCCTGTAGGGCAGGTGCAGCTCGACAACGTGGAAGGAGTCCAGACGCAGCTGGTGAGTGGCACGACCCCGATCACGGCGTGCGAGATCCACCAGAACGGTGCGACGTCGACAAACCTGACCCCGGGAAACTGCCAGTTCGAGATTGGTTTCGTGAACGGATGGCTGGAGAGCAGCACTCCCGGGAGCTACCTCGGAGTGCCCCCGAACTACCTGAGCGGCAGCGGCCTGAATCCGTTTTACAGCCTGAGCTTGGGCGTGCCATCGGTCGGCAGCGCCCTCGGCATGCAATCGGTGGCCGGCTATACCGGCGATTACATCAGCGTGTTCACGCCGGCGAGCACCATCGTCTCGCACGCCACCGCGGCGAGCTTGGATTACAACTATATCTGGCACGCTTCGGCGTTCCAGCAGACCAGCGCCGGAAGCACGCAGCTCAACAGTCTTGGCCCACTGGGGATTTTCGTCGGCGGAACGGTGACTACCATGAGCGCCAGTGGAACGAATTCGGCGCTGGGGCTGCAGGTGAGCGGCAGCGGCGATCCGCTGTTCATCTACGACACGGGCAGCACCCTGCAAAGTTATTTCGATGCCGGCGGAACGCTCCATACCGCGAAGGCGATCACCTCGACGCTTGCTTCCGGAACGGCGCCGTTCACGGTGGCCAGCACTACGGCGGTGGCGAATTTGACGGCGCAATACGCACAGTCTACCCAGTTCACTGGCACCACGCCGGGGATCGGAGGGTCGTCACTCACGGCAGGTCAATGCGCCAGCGGGACGGTGACGATTAGCGGCGCGGCAACGTCGATGTCCGCCGCCGTTTCGCCGGCGACGGATCCGGGCACGGGATTCGTCTGGGAAGGATTTGTGTCCGCGGCGAGCACAGTCACCGTCCGGGTGTGCAACGTGACCGGCGGCGCACTCACGCCAACTTCATCCGCATACAACGTACGCGTGATCCAGTAGTCGGTCGCGTCCCGCGTGCAGGGACGGGACGCGCAACTTACGCGCGTATCCAACAGCTTCCAGCGTCAAGAGAGGGAACCGCTATGGCAGATTCGCCCCCTGTGGTTACGAACGCCGCGAAGGTGGATGTGGGCAGATCGCCCAGGAAGGCCAAGAGATTGATGGGACGCGTGAGCATCTGGCTAAAGGGAATAGCTGCGGCCGGAATTTCGGGGGCAGCCAATTGCGTGGTGACCGGCTTCGCCGCAATTGGGATTGACCCGAATCACTTCAATCTCGCAGCCGGCCTGGGCAACACTATCGAGATCGGCGGATTGAGCGCAGGGATCAGCGCGGTCCTGGGGGTGGCGCTATATCTCCGGCAGTCGCCGCAGCCGCCTGGGCAATGAAGCAGTAAGGTGTAGCTGAAGCGGAGATGTTTCCCTCGCAGGTCACGATTCGCACAGCAAGGCTTCCATTTTCGAGGTGCGATCCGATGTCCGTCATTTCTACTACCGCGTATAGCCCGGCGGAAGACGCGTTGAGCCTGGCGCGATCGATTGTCAACGATGCGTCCGGACACGTGTTCACCGACGCGGTGCTTCATGCCGTTTCTGAACACCGCGTACCGAACGCTGCAGCGGGAGCTGGCCGAGAACGGAGTGACCGTGCTCGTGGCGCAGCTGGACCTGGATCTGCCGCTCACCGACGGCCTGACGCCGAACGAAATCAGCGATACGTCTTCGCCGCAGCTGTCCTCCGATTGCCTTGCGCCGCACACGCTGGCGGAAATGGCGACGGGGACCAGCGATCTTTTTGTGCCCATGGAGAAGATCACCGCGGGACTGCCAAATTTTCAACCGGGGAGTTACTTGAGAATGTGGGAGTGGCTGGAGGACAAGGTCAACTTGGTCGGGGCGACACAGGCGATCACGGTACGGGTACGGTATGAAAAAGTGCTGCCGGCCTTGTGCGCCGGAACCGACCCCGTCCAAATTCGATCGTCGACCGATCCGCTCGGTTACGGAACCGCCGCGATGGTGGCGCGCTCAAGCGGGCAGCGCGCGCTGGCGTTGGATTTGATGGCTGCTGCGGCGGACGCGACTGCCAAGCTGATTGAACGCTACGTCCGGCCGGAACAATACAAAGCACGGCGGCGCAGGCCCTACGGTCCTAAAAGAGGAATCGCGTATTTGTGAGCGGACGATTTAGTTGGCGGCTGCTTCGACGACCAGCGTAAGTGTGACCCCACGGCTGGCATTTTGAGACTCGCCGGAAACGGTCAAGGTGTAGGTTCCGGTTGGAGTGGGATCAGGGGCGGTGGAAAGCGTCGTGTTCGCGCCGCAACCGCCCATCAGCAGTGCGAGAGCTCCCAGCGCGAAGCCAAGCCGGCGCGTCCTAGTGCGGCCAAGATTCCAACCGAACGGACTTCGCTTTTCGACGATCCAGTCCGCGACCCAAATCAGTACGAGCAGGCCGAGCATCATTAGCCCGATCGGGCGCGAAGGGAATTGGGCTGCGGGTGGAGCAACTGACGTAGTCTTCTTGGTAGTAGTGAAAGTGGCTGTGAAAGTTTGAGGCGCGCCAGGCGCAGTGGGCCAGCTCAGCGCACCGGGCGTGAGCGTGCAGGTACTGCTGGTGGGGAGAGGGGCCGGGCACACCAGGACTACGGTGCCAGTGAAGGTCTGATCGGGAGCCGCTGCTAGTTTGAAGGTACCGCTTGAACCTTGCCGGATGGTCAGCGTGGTGAGCGTTCCGGCTTGCGCCGAGACCTGAAAATCGTCGCCAGAGCCGGTCAAGGCAGCAGTCTGGGGACTCGATGGATCGGAATCGGTAACCTGAAGCGTGGCCGAGCGCGCACCCACTTCGGTGGGATTGAAGGTGACGTTGATGTTGCAGGTCGCGCTGATGGCCAAAGACGATCCGCAAGTATTGGTTTGGGAGAAATCAAGCGAATCCGCGCCGGTTATCGCAACGGCCAGTCCGGTGAGCGACGCCGTGGAGCTGTTGGTGAGTGTGAAGGAATGAACGAAACTATCTCCTCCGGTGGCCACGTAGCTAAAGCTTCCGGCCGATGCGGGGCCAAGAGTCACGGTGGTCGATTGCTCGGGTTCGCCGATCTCCAGTACTTCACGGATCGCGTGATTGCCCGCGTCGGATACAAAAAGATCACCGCTTCGATCGAATGCCATATCCGCCGGAGAACGGAATGCCGCCCGCAGGGCGGCCGCGCCGTCGCCCGAATATCCTGCGGCGCCGGTTCCGGCGACCACGGTAACGGCCCCCGACTGAATATCAAACCGCCGTATGGTATTCGCGGAAGAGTCCGCGACGAAGATGTTTCCGGCGCCATCCACAGCGAGGCCTGCCGGAGCGGAAGTGTTCAACAGCGCACGGATGGAGCTTCCGTTTGCGATTCCGTTCGCTGACGAATCGATCTCAAATACTTTGCCCGCGACCAGCGAAGCCACATACACCTTGGTGCCGGCCGCGTTAACGGCGATCGCTCCCGGGGAGATCACATGCGCGAGCATCGAGATCGTGTTGTTGCGATAAACCAAAATCGAATTTGAGTGGACCTCCGCAATGTACAAATTGCCGGACGCGTCCATCGCCAGCGCCGCCGGCGCGACCAGTTCGATGTCCGACGCGCCTGCCCACCTGCCAACCAGGCTGCGCGTGATCATGGGCTCGCTAGTTTCGGGGCCAGCGATGGTACGGATGGTGGAGTTTTGGGTGTCGGCGACGAATAGGGTGCCGTCAGCCGCTACCACAATCCCGCTGTGGGCCGCCGCCAGTGGCGGAGCAGAAGATGCACCAAGGCTCGCGTCCGCATTCCCCAGGGTGAGGCTGGATAGCTCGAATTCTGCATCCGCGGCCAGGCCGCCGTCACCCAGGAAGCCGAACGCACCGGTGCCGGCGAAATGGGTCGCCTTTTGCCCAGGCACAATGGAAAAAATCCGGTCGGACAAGTCTCCAGCAACCGCCGCCGTGCCAGCTTCGGAGCCGGCAGCAGCCGATCGGCTCACCGCGAAGTAGACGCGGTCATCATACCCAACAGCTACGCTGATGGACGAGGGGCCTGTCGCTGCAATTCGGTTCTGGATGGTTCGTACGGTGCCGCGCAAGTTGTCGGCACTGTCAGGGGCTTGCTTGGAACTGGTTTGGGCTGTGCCTGATAGCGCGATCGATAAGAGCACTACGCTGCCCGTTAGGGCAGCGGCAAGCTTACGGTACAAGAGGGTCTCCTAATACGCCCGGCGGCTACATTTCGCCCATCGCTATGATTCGATAGGCGCGATCAAGGTTGTGTATCGAAAACACGTCATGATATCAGGTTTTCCGGCCGGGCCGAAGTCGGCGCCGGACGTTCACAATCAATCCCGGGGCGTAATTCGGCCCCATTCGTTCGAGAGAATACCGTGTCCATCGAAAGCTTTTCCCCCATTCCGCTGGTAACTTTCGGATCGTGGCTCACTTTGCTCGATCCGTCGGATGTTCCGCCCTGGATGTCGCCGAATCTCGGTGACGTTGAGTTCTTCCCCGGCGGAGTCCGGACTCGATCCGGCCTGGTATCCCAGTACTCGCCGCTTGCCGGATCGCCTGCGGTGAACGGCATCAAGACGTATGTTACCCAGAACCTGAAGCAGACGCTTCTGGCCTTCGATGCCCTTGGAAATTTGTGGCAGGAGCAAACCCCGGGGACGCTGTCGCTCATTTCGTCCTCGTTGGCGCCCGCACTGTTGATGGCCTCCACCACTCTCTTCGGTCGCGAATACATTGCACTCTCTGACGGCCAGATCGGCCAGGATCTGCCCCGCCAGTTCGACGCGACGAATTTGGACCGCGTCAGTCAGGTGGGACTCGGGGAAGGGCCGGCCGTTGCCGACTCGGCCGACCCGGGCAGCATCTCCGCGGGCGTTCATCAATGTGTGGTGGTATTCGTCACTCGCCAGGACTACTGGACCGTCCCCTCGCCAGCGGCATCGTGGACCGCCGCCGGCAATCACAAAGCGATCGTCACGAATATTCCCACCGGCCCATCGAATGTCACCCCGGATACTGGGGTTCACGGCGGCCGGCGGCACGGACTTCTTCAGCGTTCCAGCGTCGATGGTCATCAATGACAACACCATGACGTCGCTCGAGCTCGACTTCAGCGATTCGATTTTGCTTTCGGGTACTAGCTTCGCTGATCTCTTCAGCCAAATCGAACTCCCCAACCAGGCCGGCGCGATCGACTATAACTCGCTCCTATTCTGGTGGGGAGAGCGCGCAGAAATGCCCAACTGGAGAAATCTGACGTTTGACGGTGGTTGGGATTCTTCCGGCAACGGCCGGCCCTTGGGCTGGACGCTGGATCCCACGTTTGGAGCGGGCGCCAGCAGGGAATCGACCGACGTAGTGTGGGGCGACGCTTTTCGCGTGACCGCAGATGGCGTCGCCGCACCCGCGGCCTGATTTCCCAAATTGCCGTCACCGGCTCGGACGGAAACCCGCTGCTAGCCCGGAACACGGATTATTCGGTACGCGCGCGAATCAGACGCAGCTCTGGGCTGTCGCAAGGAATTCTGGGAGTCAATTGTTTCAGCCCTACGCTGGGTGCGATTGGCGTGGGCATGGCCGTCAGCGCCACTGAGACATCCACCGAATACGTTGAGTTCGTTTCCGACCTGATGACGCCTCAGGCCACGATTCCGTCCGATCTGATCCTTCGGGTTTACGCGGACACCATTCCAGCGCCTTCTGGCGAGTCTTTTCTGATCGACCAAATCAAGATATTTCTTACCAACGCGGCACAGAATTCTTCGATCGTCCGCGCATCCCGAGCGGACGATCCGGAAAGTTACGACGGGGTGACCGGCCTGCTGGAAATTGCGTCCAATAGTGGCCAGGCAATACGCTGTGCGTTCAAGCTGCGCAACCTCGTCTATTTCGTGAAGGAACGCAGTCTGTACGTTACCGCCGATGACGGCGTCGACGAGCCTGCACTGTGGTCGATCGAAGAGGTTTGGTTGCCCCGGCCTCGGACCGTAGCATCCTTTATTTACGTGTCGGCGTCGCGCAACTACGAGGCGAGAACCCGACACAATCTATTGACTTCTGATAATAAATATTATGTTAATTATGTGGGGGGTGGGGGAGTTCGAAGGTTATGTATTGGGCGATGGCGGAGGGGTCGCCGCCTATGGTTTCACGGCCGTTTACGTAGACTGTTGGGGTGCTTTGGATTTTTAGGGACTGGGCTTCTTCGATTTGCTGCTGGACGGCGGCTTTGGCTTCGGGGGTGGTCATGCAGGCGCGGAATGTGTCGGCTGGGATACCGGCTTTTGCGGCGAAGGAGATTAGCTTGTCCCAGATGTTGTCGGCGGATAGGACGTCCTGGCTGTCGAATAGCGCGTCGTGGACTTCCCAGTAGGCTTGCTCGGACTGATTTAGGGCGCATTGGGCGCCGATTGCGGCGTTCATAGCCCAGGGGTGTATCTGCACCAACGGGAAGCTCTTGGAGACGAACTTTACTTGGGGGTATTTGGACTCCAGGCTCTTTAGGTTGCGGTAGAGCTGTTGGCAGTGGGGGCATTCAAAGTCGCTGTAGTCCACAACCGTGACTTTTGCGGCTGCTGGGCCTCTAAAGGGAGCGCCTTCCAGGTGGATCTTGGCGCGGTTTTCGGCGAAGGGGTCGATATTAATGGGCTTGATTTCACCGCGAATTATGAACTGGGCGTCCTTGGTTACGAAGATCGAGCCTGTGTCGGTCTGGCCGTTTGCTGTGACTGCGATGGGAATCTCGTAAATTTCGGGCGAGGGAGAGGGGACTACGGTGCCTAGCGTCAGCTGGAAGTCTGGGCCCCAGGCGAATAGGTTCCGCAGGTATTGCTCGATACTTTTGATCGCTTCGGGCTTCAAGAGATTTGATTGACCTGCGGGCGACTGGTGGGGCTGCGCCGGGGTGGTTGCTGCGGTTTGAGCGAGGGCGCCGCCGGATGGTATCAACACCGTGAGTGCTATGGCTAGAAAGGATATGAACATCATTAGTCTTCGTGGCATGTTTGGGTTCGTCCATCCTGGTTTGACGAGACGCATATCAGTCCATCGACTTATACGCTAAAGGAAAGCGCCGGCCAACGCTGAAAGCCTTCGAGGAAATCTTTAGTCCGGGGGCGGCCTGCTTGCGCTTGTACTCATTCTGGTCAACGCGTCTGGCGATGGCGCGGACGGTGTCTAGAGGAACCTTATATTGGTCGGCAATCTCGGATGGCGAACGCAACTCCTCGACATAGGCCTTGAGTATGCGGTCCAGCAAGTCGTAGGGCGGCAGGGAATCCTGGTCCGTTTGATTCGGGCGCAGCTCGGCGGACGGCGGCTTGACGAGGGTCGCGATGGGGATCACTTCCCTGCTGCGATTCACGAATTTCGCGAGTTCGTAGACCATGGTTTTCGGCACGTCGGAGATTACCGCCAAGCCGCCGGCCATGTCGCCGTACAGAGTGCAGTAGCCAACTGCCAATTCGGATTTGTTGCCGGTGCTCAGGACTAGCGAGCCAAACTTGTTGGAGAGGGCCATGAGCAAGTTGCCGCGAATGCGGGCTTGGAGGTTCTCCTCGGCGACATCTTCCGGCAGCCCCTTGAATTCGTGGGACAATACTTCGCGATAGTTGGTCCAAACAGCGGAAATTGGCAGGATATCGAACTGAATCTCGAGATTTTGGGCCAGTGCGCGCGCATCGCGAAGGCTGCCTTCCGAGGAGTAGGGCCCGGGCATGGCAACTCCCAAGACGTTCGCCGAGCCCACCGCGGCAACGGCAATGACGGCGACCAGGGCGGAATCGACTCCACCGCTGAGCCCGACGACCACCTTGCTGAAGCCGCATTTGCGAACGTAGTCCCGCGTGCCAAGAACCAGAGCTTGAAAGGCTGCGTCGAGTTCGTCGTCCGGTTGCGGGCGGAGATCGCCCTCGCCGGTCACGGTATCGAAATAGACCATATCTTCCGCGAAAGAGTGGGCTTGCGCGGCGATGCGGCCGTCGGGAGTGATGGCGACGCTTGCGCCATCGAAGATGAGGCTGTCATTGCCGCCAACCTGATTGACGTATACCACCGGGACGTTATGTTCCTTGGCGAGAGCGCGGAGCATGTCGATGCGCAGATAGCGTTTGTCGATGGTGTAGGGGGAAGCGGAGACATTTAAAAGAATCGTACTTCCCTGCCCTACGAGTTCGGTGATCGGATCGCGATCGTAGAGGCGCTGCGGCCAAAAGTGCTTGTCGTTCCAACAGTCTTCGCAGATAGTAACGCCGAGCTGCTGGCCAGAAAATGGAAATACGAATTGGGAGTGGGCCGGCTGGAAGTAGCGCGATTCGTCGAAGACGTCGTAAGTGGGCAGAAGCATCTTGCGTTGCTCGAAGACGACCTTGCCGTCAGCGATCAGCGCAGCGGAGTTTGCTCCGGGCTTGCCGGTGTCGTCCTGCGCTTTGCCCACGTAGCCGACCACGGATGGCAGGCTTATTTTCTTGGCCAGCTTCAGGATCTCTTTGCGGTTGCGTTGGAGGAATGCAGGCCGCTCAACTAGATCTTGTGGAGGATAGCCGCAGAGGCACAGTTCGGTGAAGACGGCCAGGTCAGCGCCGCGAGATTTAGCTTCACTGGCCATTTCCAGGATACGGGCGGAATTGCCGTCGAAATCGCCTACGGTGGGATTGAACTGGGCGAGGGCCAGTTTCATTGTGGTACAACCCAAAAGTGCACAAAAAAAGGAATAAGAGTCATGGAGTGCGAATCTCGATGTGTCGAGGGACGCCGTTCAGCGGGGGTCCCGGAAACGGAACAGGCAAAAGAAAAGCTCCCGGAGGGATGGTACTCCGGGAGCGCAAGAAGAGCCACTCAACCGACTTGACTTTGGCGCCCCAGCCTTGGGCGCCGAAAGCTTAGGCGCTGAAAGAGCTGCCGCAGCCGCAGGTGCTCTTGACGTTCGGGTTATTGAACTTAAAGCCCGAGCCGTCAATCGATTCGATGTAATCGACCTGAACGCCGTCGAGGTACATCTCGCTCATCTGATCGACGAGGACCTTCAATCCCTCGAATTCATAGACGTTGTCGCTATTCTCGTTCACTTGATTCTCAAAGGCCATGTGGTAGCTGAAACCGGAGCAGCCGCCACCAACCACGGCGATGCGCAGACCAGTGGGAAGAGGGGTCTGCTGGGAAAGAATTTCCTTCACCTTCGTGATCGCGCCTGGTGTTAATCCAACCATCGGGGAAACCTCCATAAGTCTGTCACTAGCCAACTGCATTCACACCTAATCAGATGCTAATTATATCAGATTCGATGCGATACGGCGTTGCTTGTATTGCGCGCTGGGAACGATGGGCGGAAGGGCGGCCGCGCAGCCGGTGTACAAGGCTTGGCATCCAGCTTAGAATCATTGGTATATGAAACATACAGTCACGTTAATACCGGGCGATGGGATCGGCCCTGAAGTCTCCGCGGCGGTGAAGAAGATCGTAGCGGCGGCGGGGGCTGAAATCGAATGGGAGGAGATCGCGGCGCTGGCTGAATCGGAGCGGAAGTCGCTGAATTTGGTCAAATCGGGGGTACTTGAATCGATCCAGCGGAACCGAGTGGCGCTCAAAGGACCGCTGGAGACGGCGATCGCCGGAGGAGCGCCTAGCATCAACGTGGGACTGCGGAAGGCGCTGGAGCTGTACGCGAATTTGCGCCCAGTGAGGAACCTGGAGGGCGTGAAGTCGGTCCACCAGAATGTGGATCTGGTACTGGTGCGGGAGAATACCGAGGACCTGTACGCCGGGCTCGAGCACACAGTGGTGCCCGGGGTGGTGGAGAGCCTGAAAATCATCACGGAAAAGGCCTCGACGCGGGTGGCGAAATTTGCGTTCGAGTACGCGAGAAAATTCCAGCGAAAGAAGATCCATGCCGTTCACAAAGCCAACATCATGAAATTGTCGGACGGATTGTTCCTGACTTCGGTGCGCCAAGTGGCCAAGAATTTCCCGGAGATCGAGTACAAGGAAATGATCGTCGATAACGCATGCATGCAAATGGTCTTGAACCCGCGGCAGTTCGACATGCTGTTGCTGACCAACCTTTACGGCGACATTATGAGCGACCTGGCGGCGGGTTTGGTTGGGGGGCTGGGGGTAGTGCCCAGCGGCAACATCGGCGACGGCGTGGCGTTGTTCGAGGCGGTGCACGGGACGGCCCCGGACATCGCGGGTAAAGGGATCGCGAATCCGACGGCGCTGCTGATGAGTGCGATCATGATGCTGGATTATTTGGAGGAGAATGAAATTGCGCGGCGTACCGAGAACGCGCTGCATCTGGTTTATCGCGAAGGACGTTCGCTGACTGGCGACGTGGGTGGAAAGGCGACCACTGCGGAATTCACGGATGCAGTGATCGGGGCATTGAACTAGGAACGATGCGACGGGCCAGCCGAGATCTCGGGGTTCGGGATACCGTATCCGAGCAAGGCATCGCGTCTGGCGTTGACACAGATAGAGCGAGGTAAGAGAATAAGTGCCGATCACAAAATCTGCGCGCGAGGTAAACGATGTCCGAGGAATTGAGCGTACCCCCGACAGTAGCGAAGTTTGTGAACGGGGAAATTGAGAAGTTGCTCCCGATGTCCGAGGGTAAATCGGACAAGCGCAAGCGGAAGCCGCATATCATGGCGGTGATCAATAACATGTGCACTGGCTGCTCGGGCTCGCCGGCCTGCGTGGAATACTGCCCGGTGGCGGAATGTATGTTCTGGGTGGAAGATCCGGAACATCCGCCGTTCGGCAAGATTCTGGTGGATCCCCTGCTGTGCATTGGCTGCAAGTTGTGTACCAGCAAGGGGCCGGATGGCGCGTTTCTGGAAGGCTGCCCGTGGGATGCGATCGATATGGTGCCGATCGCGGAGTTCGAAGCGGAATACGGGACGATGCCCTACTAGGTTGGAGCCGTGAATTCTAAGCTATCGAAAGCGTAGAAACCCTACACGTAAAGGCGACGTCGGGGCGCCCACCTGCAGCACCAAGACCAAAATCAAAATACACGCCCTGCCCAAAACTTAGGAAGAGTGGGGCGTCCAAAAAGCGCGGAGGCGCGAGTCAAAGCCGCACGGGCTTATGGGAGTGCTTGGCTCATTACGCCCACCCTTCCCAAAAACCGGGAAGAGTGGGGCGCCCGGAACAGATAACGGCATTAAACGGTAGAGGCATGAAACTCGATTTTCGGCGGAAAAAATAACGGCATCAAATCCTGCGAGCTCGCGTGCGAAGCTGGCAAGTTCTAACTATCAATTCGAGGCCGGGGGTGGGGCGGGATTGCGCCCGCGAATGGCGTTTAGGGTTAGAGTGGCTTGTTGCTGGATTTGAGGCGGCAAACCGTCGACCCCTCTCGCGTAGGGAGCTACCGACGAACTATCTTCGGCGGCGCCGACTATGAAGAGCGCTCGCAACGCTTCCCAGACCATCTCCGGGCTGGGCGAAATGTACAGCAAGACGTCGCCCTTTGCGACGTGAGTTCCATCCGAGACCGCCCAATTGTGCAGGCTTCCAGGAACGTCGCAGCGCACTTCCCTGCTCTGTGTACCCGCGACAATTTTGCCGACCATGGTCCCGGGATTCAGCTCGTCACCCGGCTTCAGGCGTATTTTGACTACGCCGTCGGCCGGAGCGACGAGCTGATACGGGCGTAGCATGGAAAGAAGTTGTGGCCGGCCGGTGGCGTCACGGAAACGCACCAAAGAGAGCGCGGCGTTGCGCTGCACCATGGGATTGGAATCGGCCAGAAGACCGAGAAGAGCCTGGCGAAAGTCGCGGTTGCTGGGATCCTGGCCCATCACCCATGCATCGGTTAAGCGAAGCTCCGCGAGCGGGTCGTGCGCCAAACTCACCAACTGCGGATACCACTGGCGGACCGTGGGATCGCATTTTTCCATGCGAATTTCGATTTGAGCGAAGGCGTGCTGGATGTTGCGCGCGTGTTCGTGGTCGTTGAGTGCCTTGGTTAGCTGTTCGTCGGTCAAAGGCTTGCCAAACCAGGTAGCGTTCCAGAGAAGATAGGGCATCAGGACAAAAGAAAACGCGAGAATTAGAATGCCGTAGGTGTATTTCGCTGCCATGGGGAGCTTTGGCGCGGGCGTTGGGTCGGTTACGGAACTTTCTGCCGGCATGGGTGATATGGCGTCAGTCATCGCGGCAGCGAAGCGATCCCCGGCGAATAGATGGGAATGTAAAGGCGGTAGAGCATCCAATAGATGATAACGCCGGTGACGGACACATACATCCACAACGGATACGTCCACCGGGCGATCGCGCGATGACGAACGAACTGTCTGGTCAGCGCCCGATACAGGGTAATCAGGACCAACGGGACGATGACGATTGCCAGAACGGTGTGGGTGGTGAGCAATGTGAAATAGACTGGCCGTACCAGACCTTGGCCGCTGAATCGCACCATGCCAGCGTGGAAATGAAAATACAGGTAGCAAGCCAGAAAAATGGACGAGGAGATGAACGCGGAAATCATGCAGGCGCGGTGGAACATCACTTTCCCGCGGCGGATGAATGTGTAGCCGGTAAGAAGCAGGACCGCGCTCAATCCGTTGAGGAAGGCATTAACGGCCGGCAGCGATGTAATCGGAATCACTGGCATCAACGCGCTTTGGAATTGAATGGAGATGCCGGCACTATTCTGTTTCCTGTTTGGGGGTTGGCGGCGCGGCAGGTTTCGGCGCCGGGGCAGCGACCGGAGCAGCAGCGACAGGCTTCGCTGCGGGCGCTACGACTGAAGGCGCAGCGGCTGCCTTCGGTGCGGCCGCGGATGCCGCAGCGGCCGGCTTGGGCTTCGCGGGGGCCGGCGCCGGAATCAAATTAGGAAGTTTGATCCAGCCAGCGTCATCCGCCACGACTAAGATCTCCAACGAAAAAACACCACCGATCATCAGGCAGATCATGATCAGCATGATGCCGTCGAGGCCGGACGTCAGCAGGCCGCTGGTGATATCCCAAACAATTCCCGCGAGCGAGAGAAGCGTAAAGATCACACAGATCGCAAGCAGAACCAGGTTATTTTGTCGGTCGAACATGGAAGAAGAGCCTCCAGTGCCGGGTCGCGTTTCCACCGATGTTGCTGTCATCGCGTAAACTTGTCGAAAACCATCCAACCCATCAAAAGTGGGATGTGAATCACCGTCGCGTGCATCAGCCAGCGGGCACGGGTGTTCGTCCGCGAACGGCTTGCCCACAAGCAAACTTGCAGCAAGAGCATACCAATCACTACCGCCGCGAAGAAATACCCGGGGCTGGCCATGCCCAGCGCGACAGGCAGCAGGCTGACCGGAATGAGCAGCGCCGCAGCGACGACGATCTGGCGGAAGGTGCTATCGCCGGTAGGGTCCACCACCGGCAGCATCTGGATTCCCGCCCGCGAATAATCTTCGCGGTACATCCAGGCGATCGCGAAAAAGTGCGGGAACTGCCACAGGAATAGGACGCCGAAAAGAATCCACGCACCCGGCGATAGCTTGCCTGTGGCGGCCGCCCAGCCAATCAGCGGGGGTATTGCGCCGGGAATCGCGCCGATGGCGGTGGCCATCGGCGTACGCTGTTTGAGCGGGGTATAGACGCCAAGGTAAAGAGCGGTGGTAGCTAGCGCGAGCGCGCACGCCAGCGCATTGGCGAACACCGCCAGGTAGATCCCACCCAGCGCGATAGTGACCACACCAAACCGCAATACCTGCGCGGGAGTAATCCGGCCGCTTGGCAGGGGACGATTCGCGGTGCGCCGCATCCTGGCGTCTGCATCACGTTCGAAATATTGGTTGAGGGCGGCTGTGCCTATGCCGACCAGGGTGGTGCCCAGAATCGTGTTGATTAGCCGCAGCCAATTGAGCGGCGACCCGGAACCGATACAGTACCCGGCAAAGGTGGTGAGGACCACGAGGACGGTGACGTCAGGCTTCGAGAGCGTGTAATAGATCGATGGCCGGCTGGCGAAGGGGACCACCTGGACGGAACTGGCGCTCATAGCGATCCTGCCCGATGCGTCGAAGGGACGTTCATATCCGGGCGCCCTCCGGGTGCGATTCTGCGGCGGCGCCCGCAGGCCGCACTAGGCGGAACGTGGTGAGAGTGAGCACGAAGCTGGCCGCCAAAGTGAGCGCGCCGACCAATACATGGGCCACGGTGACGATGACGAACACCGCCATAGGCTGGGGAGCGTCGTGGTAAGCGATGGTGACCCAATACGCAGCGATCCCGAGAAGAATCTGGATACCGAAGAAAATGTTCAGCCATTTGCCGCAGCGGCGCAGATCCTTCACCAGCGGGAAGCGCTTGCGCACGGCTCGACTGGTGATCACGACGAATATAGCGACGAGCACCGCGCCTACCAAGTGCGGTTGGATTCCAAACGCGTTGTGCCGAAACGCAGCACCGAGGAAGAGCTGCACGATGATTATGGCAGTGGTCCACACGGCCAGAGAACGCAAAGCCGGTGAGCCGGAATCTTCGAGTTCAGGAAGATCGCTGCGCCACCATTTGCTGGTGAACATGGCGATCGAAATAACGGTAATAAAGAAAAGCTGCGCGAGCGTCGCGTGGGCCGAGGAAACCGCGGGCGGGAGGAAATAGCGCACGGTGATGCCGCCCAGAATCCCCTGGCAGATTACCAAGCCGAGTGCGGTAACGCCCAGCCAGCGAACCCATCGGCGATCGTCGGCGTTCCAGAGCCAGACCGCCAAAATGATGGAAAGGCATCCGACGAAGCCCGCGATCATGCGATGCCCGTGTTCGTAGAAAATGCCGCCGACCATGGGAGGCATCCACGAACCGTAGGAAAGCGGCCAATCTGGAACGGAAAGGCCTGCGTCGTTGCTAGTGACTAGCGCTCCCGCCATCAACAGGACGAGCGTGGAGCAGGCGGTAAAAATAGCGAAGGAATGGACGCGCGGATTAGGTGACGGCTGCATTCGAGTCTGCTCGGCGCAACGATTCTACCAGAGTAGGCAAGGGGCCGAATCGCATCGGTCCCCAGCCTGCGCTGTGAGGCGTGAATGCTCGAAACGCGCCCTAGTCTCCGGACGGCGCTGTTTTGAAGACGAAGTTCACGGTCTTCGATTCCTTGGGGCCAATCGTAACGGTCTGATCCACCGTGCCGTACTTCTCCTGCCAGGCTTCCAGAGTATAGGTGCCCGGGGGCAGGTTTTTCAGGTCGAACGAGCCGCTCTTATCGGTAACGAAGAAGTACGGATGCTTGAAGACGGCGATGTAGCTCTTCATCCATGGATGCACGTTGCACTTCACCGGAATGCCAACTTCGGCGCGCGCAAAGGAATTCTCGATGGCCGGCGCTCCAGGAGGCTGCGAGGTATTCCATTCCTGGTTCGACTTGGGCATCGGATGAATGTTGTGGGTGGTCTGGTCGTCGTTCTTCACTTGAAGGGTCTGGCCAGCCATCAACGCCACGACGTGGGGCTCGTACATGCACCCCTTCTGATCGAGTGGCACACCATCCTTGGGCGCATCGAAAGTGTAGTTTCCGAGGCCGTCCTTGACGTAAACGACCACGTTGGCAAGCGCGCCCTTATCCCCAACCACTACCTCCTGCGGCACTACGGGCGAGCTGTGCGCCTTCTGGCAATAGGGCTCGGCGCTCATATTGATGGGCTTCGGCGTTGGGGCCGTGCCATCGAGCGTGACGCTGCCGGTAACCGATCCGGCGGTGGCGGGATCGACCGCTGCGGCTGGGGCAGCTGTGCCGGCTGCGGGCGTTTCGGAAGTTTCGGTTGGCTGCTTGCTGCCACAACCGGCCAGCGCAATGGCAAGCGCCGCCGTACAAATTGCGAATGACCACTTGGTTGTCATGATCAGAAAATGCCTCCTCGGTCGTATCGTTGTAAAGAAATTAGAACTCGCTGGACTTTCGTTATCCATAGACAAGCCTATATCCAATCATACTCCTACCGGTTCCGTGAAGTTGCCAACTCTGAAGAATTACTTCCCGCCGCCCGGAGCTTTCGACGCTGCCGGCGTTTTGCCAGCCAGCGCGCCTTGTTCCTGCGGAGTGAGCTCAAACAGGTAGCGAACCAGCATGTCCGCCTGGTCGCCGGTGTAGTGCTGCAACGCGGGCGGCTCCGGGCCGTTGAAAACCCAGTGATCCCCTTCCCTGCGGAACAGGCCGGACGGCATGGCGGTGCCCGGGATGATCTTGGCGGGATCGGTAATCCAGCGCACGGTCCACTCCGGCCGCAGGCGTTCGTGCGCCAGCAGGAAATTGGGAGCGGACGAATTCTTGTCGTGCGCCTCGTTGCCGGTCATGTGGCACTTCAAGCACGGCGCCGCCGGGCTGGTGAACAGGCTGCGAGCCATATCGCGCTCGGCTCCCGAGAGAGGATCGAGGCGGGTCTGAATGAATTGCTCGGGCTGTGCTGACGACGCTTCGAAGAACAAGATCAGCTTGCTGATCTCGTCGTCGGAAAGCGAGAAGGTGGGCATGCGCACCTGCAGGTACGAACGCACGCCGTTGCGGTTGGTGTCGCCCGTCGTTAGCGAGGGATTGGCCAGGAAGCGCTTCAACCATTCCGGATTGACGCGCGCGCCCTCGCTGGTGAGGTTCGGCGGCAAATTCGCCTTGTTCTCGGCTTGATACATCGGCAAGCCCATCAAAACCGAACTCTGCCCGATGTCAATCTGATGGCAGCCGATGCAGTTGTACTTGGTTGCGATCCACCAGCCCTCTTGAATAGCGCGGCGGCGATCGACGGGCTTGTACATGTATTCGGCGGGCAGGGTGGGATCAGTGCTGCCGAGCAGGAATGTAACCAGCGAGTCGAGCTGAGCTTTGTCAGTGGCACCGGTCGCCGGATCGTTGAGGTTCGGCTTGGGCATGCGTAGCGCATCATTCGGATTGGCGTGATATTTGCCCTGGTCGTATACCGCGGGATTGAGAAGCTTCTGTTCGAAGAAGCCCTTGGAATCGAACCACGACCCGCGTTTCAGTTTCGTTCCGTCGGGCAGAACACCGCGCTTGGCGTCTTCGGTATACAGCGCAAAATCGAGACGCTCGATCGGCTTGCTGCCTTCGTTGGTCAACTCGGTTCCGATGCGGCCTTCGTCTTCCATGCCACTAATCTCGTGGCAGCCGGAGCAACCGTAATGCCTGACTAGATCCTTCCCTTTTTCGCGGAGGGCCGGATCGTCCATGTAATCCGCCGCGGCATACTGCGCGTCGGGGTGTTTCTTGGTGATCAGGTAGCTGGCGACGTCCCGAGCGTCGTCTTCACTGAGCCGCAGGCTGGGCATCACCGTGGCCTGCATTACGACCATCTCGCGCCCGTCATTGGGATCACGCGGATGCTCGAGGTCGAAGACGAACGGCAGGTTATGTTTCGCGTAGTCTTCCGGTCCAAGATCGCGCTTCTCGGACGGGCTGTAGGGACGGGTGCGCTGGCGCGGATTGTGAACCCAGCGAACCAGGTAATCGTAATTGTCCTTTTCGCCCACGCGGCTCAGGTTCGCGGAGAACGTCCCTCCCACGCGGTCGGCGCCCTCTCCGATCGAGTGGCAGGCCAGGCAGCCGCGAGATTCCAGCAGTACCTTGCCGTGGTCCGCATTACCCGGCTTCTGCACTTCCAGCGCAGGACCGGTGATTCCCTGCTGCCAGATGAAAGACGCGATCGCATGGATTTCGTCTTGCGACAAACGGAATTGCGGCATCTTGGTGGTCGGGCGGAAGGTATGGGTATTGCCCAGCCAATACGGAATCCATTCTTTGTGCAGCTTCATACGGACCTCTTTCAGGTCCGGACCCACTTTCTTC
>Ga0302325_10006827_pt1 | contig 25545 bp, 27 predicted proteins | sample Palsa_T0_2_FD_201948 | JGI IMG/M metagenome (GOLD analysis project Ga0302325, IMG submission 201948) | Peat permafrost microbial communities from Stordalen Mire near Abisko, Sweden - Palsa_T0_2 | ecosystem: Environmental > Terrestrial > Soil > Palsa > Peat permafrost | place: Sweden: Abisko... | reverse complement strand
AGGGGCAAGAGTTCGAGGCGGGTGTAAACGTTGCTCGCTTCGATGAACGGTTTGGTGGAGAAGACGGGATCGTCGGCGACCTGGACGCCCGTCACGTCGGCCATGATTCCCCATCCGAAGCTCACCTTGATGTCGTCGGCATGAACCTGGCGGCCGAGGGCGCGGCTGACCTTGTCGAGGACGGTCTGACGGCGTTCGGCGATGATCGAGTTGAGGTTGGTCGCCGCATAGAAGAGGATCGCGCCGGCGAAAATCACGACGGCGGCGAGAATAGCGGCGGCGACTACGATGACACGACGCATATGAGGCCCCTCACATCACCCACTTCGATGTAGTTCGCGACACGGCGGCAAGTCTAGTCGAAGCGCGCCGGACGCGCAGCATTTCCAGTCTTGATTTTCGCCGCGCGCGCGTCATCGGTTTGAACCGAGTTGCTTCAACGGCGTAGTCTGTAACTTATCTCGATCCTGCGTCCCACTTCCGATGGCAAAAAAGCGAAAGCACGGCGGCCGCGACGACGAACGCGATGGCGAACGAAAGGCCGCGGCGCCTGAGCGGGTTTTCGCGTCGCCATTCAAAGACCTGAAGAAGATGCTCGCTCAGCGGAATCCGCCGGCAGCAATCAAGCCGAAGCGCGCTCCAGTTCCGGTTGCAGTTGTGGCAAAGCCCGCGCCGGCCGTTGCAGAACCGCTCGATGACGAGTCTTTTCTGCGACAAGCGCTCGCAGGCGTGCGCCCGCTGCATCACAATGGCAACGCGCGCTCGCGAATGCCGGTCGAACCGCCGGTGACTCATACGATAGTTGACGAAGATGCCGAGGTAATGGCGCAACTGTCGGACCTGGTGTCGGGGCAGGCGCCGTTCGATATCACGGAGTCTGACGAATACGTCGAGGGCTATCGGGTCGGGCTGGATCCGCGGCTGGTGTCGCAGCTTCGCCGCGGTGAGTTCGCCGTGCAGGCGCACTTTGATATGCACGGGATGATCCAAAGCGCGGCGAAGGAAGCGCTGAAGGAGTTTATCATCGCGTCGGTGCGCAAGGGTCTGCGCACGGTGCTGGTCGTGCACGGTCGCGGGCTGCGATCGCCAGGCGGGCATTCCGTGCTCAAGCATGCGTCGGCGGGATGGCTCTCGCACGGCGCGATTGGCGGCCACGTACTGGCGTTCGCAACCGCGCGAGCGGCGGACGGTGGCGCGGGCGCAACGTACGTTTTATTGAAGCGCGAAAAGAGTCGGGCGCCGTTTGATATTCTGCAGGGTGCGAAGCGGCTCTAATCGCGCGCTGAAAAAAGAAACGGGGCCCTGGTGGGGCCCCGCTCCTTACTGCAACCTTGTCTGCCTGCCTAAGCGATTAGATCTTTGCCTGCAGGAAGAATGCGATCACCAGCGCGTACAGGGTCAGCGCTTCGATGAAGGCGAGGCCGATGATCATCGGCACGAAGATCTGACCGGCGCTATTCGGGTTGCGGCCGATCGATTCCATTGCCGAGGCCGCCATGCGGCCCTGGCCGAGTGCGCTGCCGAAGGCGGCGATGCCGATGCCGATGTTCGCGGCTATCGCGATCAAGCCTGCGCGAAGCGGCGCGCCTGAATCGCCGGCGGCAGCTTCCTGCGCCATCGCGAGCAGGGGGGATGCGAGGATGGCCATCCCGGCCATCGTCACAATCATTCCAATCCGGTGTCGTAACATTTTTCGATCCTCCTTCTGTTTCGCGCGCCTCGGGTTCCGATTCCAGCCGCCTCTCTACCTCTACCACCTCAAATTCCGGGCGGAATCCCTGGCGCGAAAAATCCTGTTTAGTGATCGTGGCCTGCGGCGAGTCGAACGTAACTCATCGAAAGGACCACGAATATGATCGCCTGGATCACGCAGACGATCGAGCCGAGTGCGTAGAACGCGAGCGGCACGATGAGCCGCGTCAAGCCGGTGAAGATGCTGAGCACAGTGTGATCGGCAAACATGTTGGCGTAGAGACGAATGCCGAGCGAAAAAGGACGGAAGAGGTTGTCGGCCAGCTCGATCGGCAGCATCAGCACCGCCAGGGGCAGATACGGGCCGAGAAAACTTTTCAGATACCAGACGCCCTTGGAGGCGAAGCCCTGGTAGATGTAGTAGCCGAAGCAGATGACGCCGAGGGCGAAGGTCAGGTCGGAGTCTCCGGTCGGAGGCTCCATGCCGGGAATCAGGCCGAAGAAGTTGGCGAACAGGATGAACATGAAGATGCAGCCGAAGAACGGGACCATCGCGCGCGACCCGTGCATCTCGGTGACTTCACTGACGAAGCCGTCGAGCCATTCGACGATCATTTCGGACACCGAGCGGATGGTCAGGCCTTCGTCGGGGATAACGGGATCGCCGGCGCCGGCGATGGACGCGCGCGCGATGAATCCGAAGACGAGCAGGATGCCCATCACGATCCAGGTGCCGATGAGCACCTCAGGGACCTTGCCGCCGCCGATCAGTTCAAGAAAATTTACGGATTTCTGCAATGAGATTTCCCCGTCGCCGCGGCCTAGCTGGCGCCGCGGAGCGAAGCACGCCCGGTTTCAATAATAATAGCTGCCATCTGAGTCAAGACACCGACGCCAAAACCCATCCCGTCGATGCGTGCGCGGCTGAATACCAGATAGACGAGGCCGACGGTAATGAAGAGTTTCATCGGAATTGCAAGTACGCCGAGCCTGGCGGCGCCGCCTGATAATCCGGCGCTGGAGGCGGCGAGGAGCAAGCCGCCCAGGGCAGAGAGAATCCATAAATTTGCGATCACGACGGCGCCGCCCAGCAGGCATCCTATCGCGATGGTCATCGAGGCGAACAAAGCGAGAATCGAGGCGGTGAGCATGACGAGAACGAAGTTGGTCCGCTGGATCGACGCTATCGCGGGCACTGACCATGACAACACGATCAAGTACCAAATCTTTGTGCGGCGCGCGCTTTTGCTTTCGCGGCCTCTTCTTCGCGATTGCGCGAGGGAGCATTCGTTGCGAGCGAGTGAAGCAGCCGAGCCGAGATGCCGGCTATTTCGTCGACCGCGGCGATGAACAAGGCTTCATTCGCCTTGGACGGTTTGTTGAAGCCACTGATCTTCCGCACGAACTGAAGCGAGGCGGCATGCACTTCTTCATCGGTGACGGGCGGATCGAAATTGAAAAGGATTCTAATATTCCGGCACATTCGCCTGACCTCGAGATGTCGAGAGAATTCTCAAGTAGCGCAAAAGAGATTAGTCGACGGGCGACCGCGATCAAGACTCGCGGTTCTCGCGCTGGAAGAGAGCGAGTTCCTGGATGAGGCGGTAGAAACCGATGAAGACACCGAGGAGGAACATGACGAGCGTGAGCCACGGGTCGGTATGAAAATAGAGATCGAGATAGTGGCCAAGAATCGCGCCAGCGATCATCGGCCACGCGAACTCGAAGCCGATCGATGCAAAGCGCATCATTCTGCCGGTGCTTAACGCCATCGCGGGTTCAGAGTTCCCCGGTCGCCAGGGTGCTGAGAGATTCAGTGGCGGCTGCGATCGTGCGGTCGATGTCGGCGTTGGTGTGAGCGGTCGACAGGAACAGGGCTTCGAATTGTGACGGCGGTATATTTATCCCGCGGTCGATCATTGCATGGAAGAATTTCGCGAACTTCGCCGAGTCTGAAGTGCGAGCCTCGTCGGCATCGCGCACACGATCCGGTCCGAGGAACATCGTGAGCAACGAGCCGGCGCGATTTACGCATCCCGGCTGTCCGGTTTTTTTCAACGCGTCGCGAAGTCCGGCTTCGAGTCGCGCGCCAGCGGCGTCAAGCTCCGCATAAGGATTGGTTCCTTGAAGAACCAAAAGTGTCTCGAGACCTGCACGAACGGAAATCGGATTTCCCGACAAGGTGCCGGCCTGATATACGGGACCGGCAGGCGCGAGCAGGTCCATGATTTTTGCAGGGCCGGCGATTGCGCCCACCGGCATTCCGCCGCCGATTATTTTTCCGAGCATGATCAGATCAGGAGCGACGCCCATGCTTTCGGCAACCGAGCCGAAGCAAAGTCGGAACCCCGTTATGACTTCATCACAGATCAGAAGCGCGCCGTTGTTGTGTGTGATTTCAGCAAGTGCCTTCAAGGAGCCGGAGTCGGGATTCACGACGCCCATGTTTGCGGCAACTGGCTCGACAATCACCGCGGCGACTTTGTCGGGTGCGGCGCGAAATAAACTTTCAACTGTCTCAATCGAGTTATATCGAGCAATCATTGTCATCGCAGCGAGCGCAGATGGAACGCCATCGCTATCGGGTTGACTTAATGTCATCGCGCCCGAACCTGCACGCACCAGCATCGAGTCGCTATGACCGTGATAGCATCCGTCAAACTTAATTATGTACGTGCGGCCGGTGGCGGCGCGCGCGATCCGGAGCGCGGTGAGTCCAGCTTCAGTGCCGGAACTGACGAGTCGGACTTTTTGTGCGCAATTGATCGTAGATGAGATCAATTCGGCGAGTTCGACCTCGAGGCGGGTGGGAGCGCCGAAGCCGAGACCGAGGCGCGCCTGCTCGGCGATTGCGCGTATGACGCGCGGATGAGCATGTCCAAGGATCGCGGGACCGTACGAACACACGTAGTCAAGAAAAGGGTTGCCGTCGGCGTCTATCAAAGTTGCAGCGCTGCCACTTTCGATGAAAATTGGTGCAGCACCGACAGCCTTCCATGCGCGCACGGGAGAATTCACCGCACCTGGAATCGTAACACTGGCGCGATTGAAAAGTTCATCGGAGATTTTTCGGGAGGTCATTGCGATTCCTGAACATTCCGGTCCGATCGAAACAAATATTTGCGGTCGCAAAAAAAATTTCGCGCGCGCGCATCATTTTGAAACGAAAATGAGTTCCGATGAAAAAAGTTGAGATCGCGCGCGATGGCTTTCAGAGCGGATTTGTTCGATCGTGCGATCCGCGCGAAATTTAGCGCGCGAGGCGTGTGCGCGCCTTGGCGTGAAATTTCCTTTGCAATACAACCAAATAGCGACAAATTTTTTTTCAAGCTTGTTCTGCCCGTGAAATAAGTTTATCACGGTTCATTGGCCGCGCACTCATAATTTCACGAGAACCACTTTCCTAAAACGGTTCGCCCGCGGCGCGTAGGATATGGCTTCGAACTGCGTTTATAACGCTCGCTCACTCGCTCAAGAAACTAGCCATCAGAGAACCGATCGTAACCCGGACAAGTTGATAGTCCGGTTCTTCACGCCGTCAAATTGTCGGCGCTAACGGGGGAAATATTAGTTATCCACATGTGTGGATAAGCTTGTGCGTAATTCGCGCCGTATTCCCGGCGCGCTACTTTTCCGGAACGTGGTTTGGGCGTCCGGTATTTGGATGGGGGAGACGATATGAATGGTTTGTGGCAACGGGCCGCTGACCGAATGCGTGGTGAGCTCGGTCAGGTCGGCTATGAGACGTGGATCGGGCCGCTGAATTTTATTGCTCATCAAGGATCAACTGTCACAATCGAAGCACCCAATCGATTTTTTCGCGATTGGGTCAACGAACGCTATCTGAGCCTGATGCGCGATGCGCTCTCGGAGGAAGCTGGAGGGCAGATCGAGGTGCGCCTGACGCTCGGCGAGAATGGCGCAGCATCGGCAACGCAGCAGCGCCCGGCCAATGGGCATGCGAACGGCAATGGAAACGGCAGCTCGAAGGCGTCCGCCGCGACGAGTCGTGCGACAACGCTGGCCGCACCGCGCGGAGACCGGCATCCAACGCTGAATCCGCGATACAGTTTCGCGGAGTTCGTGGTTGGATCGGCCAACCAGTTCGCGCATGCCGCGGCGCAGGCGGTCGCGAATCAGCCGGGCGAGAAATACAATCCGCTGTTTATCTACGGCGGTGTCGGTCTCGGCAAGACTCACCTGGTTACGGCAATCGGGCACCATATATGGGCGAGCGGCGAGCGGCCGCGGAAGGTTCTGTTCATGCCGGCTGAAATCTTCATGAACGAGCTGATCAATTCGCTGCGCCGCGACAAGATGGGCGAGTTTCGCGAGAAATTCCGGCGCGTCGATACGTTGATCCTCGACGACGTGCAATTCCTGGCGGGCCGCGAGCGCACGCAGGAAGAATTTTTCCATACTTTCAACGCGCTGCATGCCGAGCGGCATCAGATCATCCTGACTTCGGACAAAGTGCCGCGTGAAATACCGGGGCTCGAAGAACGGCTGCGCAATCGATTCGAGTCGGGATTGATCGCGGATATCGCGCCGCCCGACCTCGAAACCCGCGTGGCGATCGTCCAGAAGAAGGCGGTGCTCGACAATCTGCGGCTGGCACCGGAGGTCGCGATGTATATCGCGCAGAGCGTTTCGTCCAACGTGCGCGAGCTCGAGGGATGCCTGACGCGGCTGGCGGCGCTGGCCTCGATGGACAATGCGGTAATCACGGTGGAGTTCGCGCGGCAGGCGCTGCAGGATCTGATACGAAACGCCGACGCGAAGCCGGACGTGGAATCGATCCAGAAGACGGTGGCGGATTTTTTCCACATTCGACTGGCCGATTTGAAGTCCAAGAAGCGCACCCAGCACATCGCGTTTTGCCGCCAGGTCGCGATGTACCTGTGCCGCAAGCTGACCGACTGCTCGTTCCCGACCATAGGCGAGCATTTCGGGCGCGATCACTCTACTGTGATTCACGCGTACAACCTGATCCTGCGGCGCGTCACCAGTGATGCGGCTTTTCGGATCTCGATCGAAAAGATCGAGCGTGAGCTTAAATCGATTCGCGCCAATGCGGCATGAGAATCGATGTGGAGGAGGCTGTGGAGCAGGGGGGTATAAGGCTGAAGATATCGACAGGGCTGGTGCGTTATCGGCCGGCCCTGCCGATCAGCCGTTTTTCCACCAACAACTTTTCAGCGTTCGATCGGCTTTTGTTTTCGCGCGCCTGCAAGATGAATCAACAAATCCACAACTCCTACTATTACTGCTATTCTTTTAAAGAGATCTAAGGATCCGGAATAGTAAGACGGGGCTATCAACTCATGGGACTCTCGATCGAGCGCGCTTCACTGCTTAGCGGTTTGGGACTCGTTCAAGGCATCGTGGAACGGCGCACGACGGTTCCGATCCTCGGCCACGTTCTGATCGAACCGAACGGAAATTCGCTGACGCTGAGCGCCACCGACCTCGAAGTCGGAATTCGCACCCAGGTGGCGTGTACCGGCAAGGAAAAAAGCCTGACGCTCAACGCGCGCAAACTTTTCGAAATCGTGCGCGAGACCGAAGGTGATGAAGTCGCGCTGACGTCGCTCGACGGCGACTGGGTCGAGCTCAAGTGCGGCCGGGCGAAATTCAAAATGATGGGCCTCGATCCACGCAGCTTTCCCGCGATGCCGAGTCAGAGCACCGGGAAGGATTCGGCTCCGGCAAAAAAACAGTTGAAGGCCGAGTTGACGATTCCGGCCGCCGTGCTGGCGGGAATGATCGACAAGACGATCTTCGCGGTGAGTCCCGACGAAGCCCGCTACAACCTGAGCGGTGTGTACGTCGAGGCCAACGCTGCGGGATCGGCACGGATGGTTGCCACGGACGGGCATCGGCTGGCAATGATCGAGCGCGAAGTGCCGGGATTCAGGATGGAGACGGGTACGATCATTCCGCGAAAGGGCCTTGCGGAACTGCGCAAGATTCTGGACGTCGGCGGCGACGCTGAAGTGCGGCTCAGCCTGGAAGGCCAGCTCGCGTATCTGAAGCGCGGGTCGACGGAGGTCTCGATGCGGTTAGTGGAGGGTGAATTCCCCGACTACCGCGGCGTCATCCCGAAGCAATCGAAGTACAAAATCGTGGTCAAGCGGGATCTGCTGTTTGCGGCAATCAAGCGCGCGGCAATTTTTTCAAGCGAGCGATATCACGGCGTCAAGTTCGCGATGTCGGCCGGCACGCTGACGGTTTCGTCGACGAGTCCGGAAACCGGAGAAGCGAGCGAGTCGATCGATGTTGATTTCAAGAGCGAAGAATTCGCGATCGGATTCAACGCGTCGTACGTACAGCAGGCGCTGGGCGTGATTCCGGCGGGTCCGGATGCGACGGTAGAACTTGGACTGAGCGATGACGTGAGTCCCGGCGTGATCAGGACGGAGACGGACTCGCAGTACACGTACGTCGTGATGCCGATGCGACTGTAGTTTGTTGCCTGCATACCTCAGTTGCCGATGCGTACGAGCACTACCTTGTTGCGATAGTTGTAGTCATTCTCCCATGGATACGACGCTTCGCTGAGTTCTACGCTGGTAGGAGTGTCGAGCTTCGGCATGTCGCGGCGGCGGACTATCATCCATTTTGCGTGACCATTCGAGATTGCCTCCTGCAAGTCCTGCTTGTTGTCGAACTCGGGCAAAGGGTTGGGCGGGTTCAGATAGAACAGCGGCCCTTGCGTCTTGAATAGCACGAGCTGGTCAGTCGAGCCGCCAATCTTGTTCAGGACCGCGTAGCCGAATGGCTTCTCGCCGCGGTAAGCCTCCGCCGCGGGCATCGCAAAGATATAGATGTAGGTCATCGCGAGATAAGCGATTGCGCTCATCGAAATGGCGACGCGGAACAAGTTGAATTTGCGGAACGTGTAGACCACGGCGGCAACCGAGACGATCCAGAACACTATGAAGGCCAACTTGTCGGGCAGGTCGGGGAGCGCGTCGTAAGGACTGGGGAGGATCGCCCACGCGGGAATCAGCATGATGATGCCGGCGACTGCGGCGAAGGCTACGAGCGCGTAGCCGAGGGTCAGCAGGCGGCGGGCGATCATCGAGCGTAGTTCACCGGGATACGCGAGGGTTCGCGCGACCAGGATCGCCGCGGCGGGCAGAATCGGCAGGATATAATAGCTGCGGCGCGATCCCGAGAGCGTGAAAAAAATGAATGTCGCCCAGAAATAAACCAACGCGAATCGATCGGCGCGCGCGGGCTCAAGGCCGGCGCGGCGGAGGCTGTGCGTTTCGACCAGGGCGGCGGGCAAGAGAGCAGACCACGGAGCCATCAGCCCGAAGATGACGTAGATGTATAAGTAGATCGGGCCGCGGTGGTCGAATGGATGGAAAAAACGCACCACGTTTTCGCGGTAAACCATCTCGAGGCCCTTTTGTGTGCCCATCATGCGCGCCGAGATTTGGAACGGCAGGTAGTACACTAGGCCGCCGAGCGCGACGCCGGCGATCGTGTACCAATTGAAGAACCATCGGTTGCGATCAATGAGCCATCGAATGCGCTCGGCGAGAGAGCCGCGGGCGAGTTCCTGAAAAAACTGCGCAACTCCGTCGCGCAGGCATGAGTAGACTCCGATCACCAGTAGCGGCAGCACGAATCCGAGCAGACCCTTGGTAAGCGATGTCGTCGCCATGATCAGCCAGAGGCCAACAACCCAGATGCCACCGCCGCGCTCTTCGTTGTGATTGAAAAGCAGCAGCGCCGCGAGTTCGCCGGTGAGAGTTTCGATGTCAGCGCTGGCATGACGCGAAAAGAATACGAAGCTGAAGCTGGTCGCGAGAATGACGCCGGCGAGTATCGCGGTGCGAGCGTCGTAGAGCCGTCGGACCAGCAGCATGAGTAGCGCCACTGCGAGGATGCCGGCGATGGCGCAGGGCAGGCGCGTCGCCGCCTCGTTGAGGCCGCCTGTGAGTGGTGTCGAAAAAATAACGAGCCAGTAAGATCCGAGTGGTTTGTCGTAGTAGACGTGACCATTGATGGTCGGCCAGAAGTAGTTGTGCGTCACGATCATCTCGCGCGCAATTTCGGCCCAGCGGAATTCCGACGACCACAGCGCGCGCGCGCCGAGCCGGGCCAGGAAGAGAATCGCGGCGAGAATGAGCACGAAGCCCGCGCGCATTCGAAATCGCGAATCGTTCTCGCTGCCCGCGGAAAGCTGCGACGCGGCCGAGCCAGGCGATGCTGAAGCGGAAGCCATAGCACCGGATTGTAACCGGCGCGCTCGGCGCTCTGCCATACGGCGACTCGATCGGAATGACAGAACGTGAGGAGGCAGCTAGGATGAAACGAAAGTCATGAGCCAAGCGAAAAATCCCGACAGTCATCCCGGCCGCAAGCCGAACCGGTTAATCAACGAGCAGAGTCCGTACCTGCGGCAGCATGCGTACAACCCGGTCGATTGGTACGCGTGGGGGCCCGACGCGCTTGCGCGCGCGAAGGCCGAGAACAAGCCGATCATGCTGTCGATCGGTTATTCGGCGTGTCACTGGTGCCACGTGATGGAGCGCGAGTCGTTCGAGAACGACGCGATCGCGCGGCTCATCAACGAGAACTTCGTTCCGATCAAGGTCGATCGCGAAGAGCGTCCCGACCTGGATCAGATTTACATGGACGCGGTGCAATTAATCACCGGGCGCGGTGGATGGCCGCTGACGATGTTCCTTGCGCCGGATGGGCGGCCGTTTTTCGGGGGCACGTATTACCCGCCCGAGGATCGACAGGGCATGCCTGGATTTCCCCGCATTCTGGTTGCAGTATCGCAGGCATATCGCGACAAGGCGAAGGAAGTCATCGGCAACCTCGAGAAGCTTACCGAGGCGCTCGGCGCACTTACGAATTACGTACCGACCGGCGGCGATCTTAAACCGGGACTGCCGGCGGAATCGGCACGCGCGCTTGCGTCGCACTACGACAGTATCAACGGCGGACTCGGGCAAGCGCCGAAATTTCCCAACACGTTCCTCTTCTCGCTTTTTCTTCGCGTGCATGCTGCCGACGGCGACGCGTCGATGGCCGAGATGGTTCGGCACACGTTGTCGAAAATGGCGCGCGGCGGAATTTACGATCAGATCGGGGGCGGATTCCATCGCTACAGCGTCGACGAGCGATGGCTGGTGCCGCACTTCGAGAAAATGCTCTACGACAACGCGCTGCTGGCGCGGCTGTATCTTGACGCCGGGCGCGCGTTGAACGAGCCCGAGTTCCTCGGCGTTGCGCGCGAAATCTTCGACTACGTTTTGCGCGAGATGACGAGTCCCGAGGGTGGCTTCTACTCCGCGCAGGACGCCGACAGCGAGGGCGAGGAAGGAAAATTCTTTGTCTGGACGCCCGAGCAGGTCGACGCCGTCGTAGGCCCCGAGCTCGGCGCAATTGCTGAGCGCTACTTCGACATCTCGATCGAAGGCAATTTCGAAGACGCGAACATTCCACATCGCACGATCGAGCTGGCCGATGCCGCGCGAATGTTCAAAATGTCTGAAGACGAGATGGCGTCGAAGATTCGCCAGATTCGCGACAAACTTTTTGCGGCGCGCGAACAAAGGGTTAAGCCGGGCCGCGACGAAAAAGTCCTGGTAGCGTGGAACGCGATGATGATTGGCGCTTTCGCCGAGGGATATCGCGCGTTGCATGAACATCGATATCTCGAAGCGGCGCAGCACGCGGCTGACTTCATCATGACGACGATGTGGGACGGCCGCGCGCTCAAGCGGTCGTTCAAGGACGGTGTCGCGCGCCACAACGCTTACCTCGAAGACTATGCGCAGCTCGCCGGCGCGATGCTCGACGTCTACGAGGCATCGCTCGATACAAAGTATCTCACGCTCGCACGCACGCTCGCCCATGTGATTCTCGATCGGTTTATCGACCGCGAAAAAGGCGGCTTCTATTTCACGTCGGATGATCACGAAGCGCTGATCATGCGCTCCAAGGCTGCCTTCGACGGCTCGACCCCGTCCGGTAACAGCGCGGCTGCGATGGCGCTGCTGCGCCTCTACGATTACACCGGCGACGAGCGCTACCGCGTCGAGGCAGCGCGCACGCTCACGCTGTTCCGCGAATTTATCGAGAAACAGCCCTTCGGCTTCTCACACATGCTCGAAGCCGTGGATCTCTATCAGCGCGGGCCGACCGAGGTGGTGCTGGTCGGCAACCGCAACTCGCCCGAGCTCCTCGAATGGATCGAGCGCCTCGGCCTCATCTACATCCCGAACCTCGCCCTCTTCGTTGCCGATGACGCGCACGCTCAAACGGGATTCCTCCCCGAGCAGGTGCGCGGCAAGCGGCAAATCGACGGGCACGTCACTGCCTACGTATGCCGCGATCATACTTGCACGCCGCCGATTACCACCTTCAAGGATCTGCAGAAGGAATTGGCCGACTAGCCGCGGGCGATGGAACCCGACGCGCGCGTTTCAACCGCGGCTGAGGCCAGGCCGACGACGTCGTTTCCGCCGATCGTCGTGAATCGTGCGACAACTCACGAAGGATCTCACTTGCGAGTCGTGCTGCTCAACGCCGCCAGCGGCCGCCGCTTTCGCGAAATCCTGAAATTTCTCCAACGTCCTCCGCTGCGCGCCGCCGACGTGATTCTGCTGTGCGAGGTCAATTCGGGAATGAGTTGGTCGCCCGGCCGCGACGTCGCGGTCGAGCTGGGCGAGGCGCTCAAAATGAGCTGCGCGTACGTGCCGCAGTTCGGCTTCGCCCGCCCCGGCGGCAAGGTCACAAGGTTCACGGGTAACGCGATTCTGAGTTCGGCGTCGTTCGAGGATGTACTCGCGGTCCCCATCTACAGACCGGCCGCGCCGTACGTATGGTCCCGCGGCAGCCCGCGATGGAAGCGCGTCGGCGGGCCCGCCGGCATTATCACGCGAGTGAAATTCAGCGGTGCGGAGATAACCGTCGGCGTCGCACACATGCACAGCCGCTGCGCACCCGCTGAGCGCGCGCGCCAGATGGCGTCCTACCTCGAGTGGTTTCCCAGGTCGGGCCGCGCGATTTTCGGTGGCGATCTCAATACCACCACTGTCGAGCTGCCGAGCCGGGCGCACTTGTTGCCCACGATGCGCCAAATGTTCGTCAACCCACAAAGATTTCGCGCGCCGCAGCCATACGAGCCGTTGTTCGAACACCTGCGCGATCACGGACTCCAAATTGATGGCTTGAACGTTCCCGATCGGCCCACCTTCACGTTCTCGGGTTTGATTCCGCGATCGATGCGGCCGAAGCTCGACTGGCTCGCAGTCCGCGATCTCCGCCCGGTCGCCGGAACCGCCGCGGTCATCGAGCCGCGTTCCTTACTCCGCCGCGCATCCGATCACGATTTCGTGACAGTTGCTCTCGAGCTGTGATCGGCGACGCGCACTGCTGAAAATCCTTTCGCAGCGCGGTGCGCTCTGCTTAGAATTGCGCGGCTCATCTCGAGGAGGGCGCACGCGATGGCATCGTTCAACGGGCTTGGCATCCACATGGGCAATCTCGCGATTCTTTCGACGGCCGAGAGCCGCTCGATCAGCCCCGAAAATCCCACCGGCGAAAAGGGCAAGGGCGCGATGGCCCTTCCCGACCCGGCCAAAAGTCCGGCGCGAAAGCTGGGCCGCGGATGGAAGGTTGCGCCGTTCGTCGTGATCGAACCGGGCGAAGTGAAAGTGCTCGCCGATATCTCGGGCGCCGGCGCGATCGCGCAAATCTGGATGACGCCGACCGGCCCGTGGCGCTCGAGCATCCTGAGAATCTACTGGGACGGCTCGCCGGATCCCTCGGTGGAATGCCCGGTCGGCGATTTTTTCGCCTGCGGATGGAACAAGTACGCGCAGGTTTCCTCGTTGGCGGTATGCGTCAATCCCGGCAGTGCCTTCAATTGCTATTGGGAAATGCCATTTCGCAACCACTGCCGGATTACTATGTCCAATACTGCCGAGTCCGCGATGATACTATTTTACCAGATCAACTATGTACTCACTGAAGTACCTGTTGATGCCGCCTACTTTCATGCGCAGTTCCGCCGCGTCAATCCGCTGCCCTACAAAGAGGTCTACACGATTCTCGACGGTGTAACCGGCCGCGGGCAATACGTCGGGACCTACATCGCCTGGGGCGTGCACAACAGCGGGTGGTGGGGCGAGGGCGAGGTCAAGTTTTTCATCGACGGCGACACCGAGTTTCCGACCATCTGCGGCACCGGCACCGAAGATTATTTCTGCGGTTCGTACAACTTCGACGTCGGCAAGGAAAACGGCGGCTATCGCGAGTTCACCACGCCCTACGCCGGCCTGCCCCAAGTACTTCGGCCCGACGGGCTTTACGCGTCGCAGCAGAGATTCGGGATGTACCGATGGCATATCCCGGATCCAGTCAGGTTCACCCGCGACCTCCGCGTGACGACCCAGGCGCTCGGATGGACGGGCGATCCGCGCAAGGGCGCCGAGTTCATGCCGCTGCAGGACGACATCGCCTCGGTGGCCTACTGGTACCAGACCCTGCCGGCAGCAAAATTCCCGCCGCTGCCATCGCCCAACTATCTGCGAATCGTGTAGAGACGAGTGAGCTGGTTCCCCTTCCCGCGCGGGAAGCGGTTAGGTTCCTTCCTTCTCCCTGGTTTGACGCCTCGCCCCACGTGGGGCGAGGGAATCAGAAACGATTGGTGACTGGAGTGGGTTTGTGGTGAAATCTCCGGCGCGAGGTTGGTGCTTATGGCTGTCGATATTATTTATGGCGAACGGGTCAACGCTGGCGTCGATGCTGACGTGACAGGCGATGGGCTGTGGCTTTCGGGTGATGACTTCAAACGTGTCAGTGGATGGGAGTTCAAGACGCAGGGGTTTTGCAAAGATTATATCTGCGTGCCGGTGCCGCCTGGGCGTGATGGCGAGTTCGTTGCTAATGGGCGCTGCAATCTTGCCGCATTGGCGAATCTTCTCGGGCAGCCTGTCGTCGCCGCTGCCGAATTCGGCGCGTGGTGCTTTGGCGAGGCTGCGGCCGAACGGAAACGGATACTGACCTCGCTCGACGCGCCCGATTTCAGCCTGCCCGATCTCGACGGCAAAATGCATTCGCTGTCCGACTATCGCGGTCAGAAGGTCTTCGTCGTTTCGTGGGCGTCCTGGTGAGGATGCCGCTTTGACCTGCCAGTCTGGCAGGCCCTTTACGAAGAACTGGGACCGAAAGGATTCGTTCCGATAACGATCGCATTCGATAGCGGCGGCAATGCCACGACCGAGCCGTGGATCAAGGCGGCCAAATCCACCTATCCAAGCCTGATCGACCGGCGGCATCTGGTGGCCGAGCTTTACGACATGGTCAATGTGCCGAACGCCGTGTGGATCGACGAGCGCGGCAAAATCGTGCGTCCGAGCGAGGCCGCCGGCGCGTCGGACGCATTCCGGAAGATGGACCGGACGAACTTTTCGATTCCCGCCGACGCGATGAACGAGCTGCAGGCGCGGCGCCAAGCGTACCTCGATGCGATCCGCGACTGGGTCGCGAATGGATCGGGGAGCCGCTTCGCGCTCGGGGAGGCGGAAGTGCTGAAGCGGATGCACACGCCGGACGATGAGCAGGTCCGCGCGGCCGCGAATTTCAGGCTTGGCGAATTTCTGTTCGAGCAGGGACACGCCGAGGCGGCGAAGAAATATTTCGAGGAAGCCAAACGGCTGCGGCCGGACAGCTGGAACTACAAACGGCAGGCATGGGCGCTCGAGGATCCGATGAAGGCGGGCGGGCCGGAGTTTTGGGCTGCGGTCGATGCGCTCGGTGAGGGGAAGTATTACCCTGAGTCGGAGGATATTGGGGAAGAGTAGATCACTTTATTGAATGCGGAACCCGCCGTGGGTTCCGCACCTCCCTGGGCAGGCGTGACCCCTGCACCCGGGGTTAAGAAAGAGAGCGAAATCGCGCGGACGCGATTTCGCTCGGGGTTGGGGGGAGGAGTGCGGGGATCCAGCGAATTGAATTGAATTGAAATTGCCTCGCCCCCTGTGGGGAGAGGCCGACGCGCTTCCGAGCGTGGCGGGTGAGGGACCGAATTTTCCTGGTTCCGCGCGTTGGTTTCCGGATCTGCGGCGCCTCAGACAATCCGCCGCATTTGGTCCTCCACCCTAACCCTCCTCCCATTTTGGAGGAGGGAATCGGAAGGAAGTCGTTTTGCTTAGTCGGGAAATATTGGTTGTTGGATATGGCTCCCTGCTTAGCGGGTATGGGTTGTTGGCTGAGCGGCGTGGGGGTGCGAGCCGGTTGGCTGCGCGCGATGTTGCGCCCGTTGCGATTCATAATGCGCGGCGGGGGCTGGCCAAGCCTTCGAGTCATGGGAAGTACCTCGCGATGGATATCGAGCCGGTCCGGCCGGCGGCGCCGATTTCCGCGTCGGTTGGATTCGGTGTTGGCGGGATCGGTGGGTTGTTGCTGACGTTCGATCGGGAATGTGCGCCGCTGATTGCGCGCCGCGAGGAATATGATCCCGGTGCGTTCGAACGGTTGATTGAGATTGCGGAGCGGGCGGGGAAGCCGGTTGGCGAGTTTCTGCTGGAGATTGCGCGGGGCGCGAATTTCGATCTGATGGCTTACCGGATCGCGCTGCGCGATTTGATCGATTACACCTCGCCCGGATACATTTTCCATCCTGTGGAAATCGATGACGGGCGGGTTGCGATAATTGCGATCGGTTCGGGCTTCGACGGCAGCGGAGACCCGCGGATTATATCGCGGCGGCAGGAATTCGGGATGGACCGTTTGCTGTCGATCGAGGAGTCGCTGCGAGTCGAACTTCCGGCGTTCGATCGCGCGGGGCAGATTGGATATTGCGCCGAGTGTGTTCTCGGCGGGTTGCATGGGGTGGACGTCGGCGATCTGGCGGCTGGAATCGATGCGGAGGCTCTTTGGGCGCGCGAGCTGGCGGCGTATCTGGGGCCGATAGCGGCGGGCGAGCGCGAGCGGTTTTTGGCGGCGACCTCGATCGATGCGGCACGCTACGGCGAGCGGTTCGCGCTATCGTCGCCGCGGGCGGCGGGTTTTGCGGCGCTGCTAAAGCTGGCTGGCGTTGTATAGTGACAGGGCGAAACCGATGGCGGCCAATTTTTCAATTCATGTTGCGAAAGAGAATCTGAAATTTTCGGCGGCGCATTTTATTGCCTACCCCGGCTTCCGCGAACCGCTGCATGGGCATAACTACCAGGTCGGCGTGTACGTCGAAGGGCGGCTGGCAGAGACCGGTTACGTGATCGATTTCGGGCTGATCAAAAAGCTCACCAAGGAAATTGTCGACCGGCTGGACGAACGCACGATCGTGCCGGCCAACAGCGATTGCCTGACTATCGACCGAGCCAAAGATGGGGTGGTGCGAATCCGCTATGAGGATGACGAGTTCGTGCTGCCGGCCGCGGACGTGTGCCTGGTGCCGATCGCGCATAGCTCGGCGGAAGAACTCGCACGTTACATCTGGGACGAGTTGGCGGCGGCGCTGAAGGCGCGCGCGGCGCTGGCGCTGGTGACGACGATGGAAGTCTCTGTGGCAGAAGGGCCGGGACAATCGGCGCATTATCGCAACTCGACCGAAGATTTCTGAGCGTGTTCCCGGCGTAACCGCAAACCGCTGCTCGCTTCGCCTGTCTGCACACTGATAGTCTTAGTCATGTCAACTGCGTGTCGGAGCGCGAGGGCATCCGATTCAGTAACGCAGCGGCGGGCCTCCATTCGAGCGCCCGCTACGGAGAAAAAAGGGTGGCGTTGCAACCTACATTTGCGGAGACGCGAACGTCTTCCGGAATCGAGCGGGCGCTGATCGGAGAGCATCCGGCGATCGTAAAATTGCGTGCGCTGATCGAGCGCGTCGCGCCAACCGAAGTGACAGTCCTGATAACCGGCGAGAGCGGCACCGGCAAGGAGGTGGTTGCGCAGGCGATACATACTTTGTCGCCGCGGAGGCTGCAACAGTTCGTGCCGGTTAACTGCGCCGCGATACCGCATGATCTGCTCGAATCAGAAATGTTTGGGCATGAGCGGGGCGCGTTCACAGGCGCGGCGGGATCGCGTCATGGGCTGCTGACGACGGCGGATCGCGGCACGATCTTCCTTGACGAAATCGGCGAGATGCCGATCGCGCTGCAGGCGAAACTTTTGCGCGTGCTCGAGGACGGTGTGGTCCGGCCGGTCGGTGCGGACAAGGGGTCGAAGGTCAACGTGCGGGTGATTGCGGCGAGTAACGTTGACCTGGCGGCGGCGGTGAGAAAGGGCACTTTTCGCGAGGACCTGTTCTATCGGCTGCAGGTGGTGCCGATCAGGATTCCGCCGCTGCGCGAGCGGCGATCCGATATTCCGCTGCTGACCGAGCATTTTTTGCAGCGCGTGCGCGAGCGCACTCCGGGGCGGGAGATCGAAGTCAGCCGTGAGGCGATGGTGGCGCTATGGTCGTATGATTGGCCGGGAAACGTGCGCGAACTGGAAAATATGATGGAGCGGCTGGCGATCCTGTGCGAGGGGTCGATCATCGACACGACGATACTGCCGGAGAACTTGGTGGCGAGCGCGCATCCTGCGTCGGCGGCGGCGAATGTAAGCCTGAGCGGGCACGGGGTGAACCTGAACGACTTGGTACGGGAATTGGAAGGAAGACTGATAAATGACGCGCTGAAGCAGAGCGGAGGAAACAAACAGGCGGCGGCGCGGCTGCTCGGACTGAAGCGGACGACGTTTTCCGCCAAGCTGAGGCGCTGCGGGGTGATAGCACCGTCGTCTTTGGACCAACTAGAGGAAGATTAGGCGCGCAAGGGAATTTGTATGGATGACGAAATCAAGGCGCCCCAGATAATGGTGGTGGATGATGACCAGGACACGGTTGCGATCCTTGCACACCATTTGGAGCGCGAGGGGTTTGTCCCAATAGTGGCCACCTCGGGAGCGCAATGTCTCAAACTGGTACTTGAGAACGAAGTCGATGTGATCCTGCTCGACTTGATGATGCCGGATATGGACGGATTCCAGGTGGTGAAGGCGCTGAGAGACAATCCGGAGACTGCGGAAATCCCGATCATTATGATTACGGCGCGCGACGACCTCGATGCGCGGGCGGAGGGGATGCGGTTGGGGGTCAGCGACTTCCTGGCCAAGCCGGTCTTCCGCCGGCAGCTGGCCAGTCGGGTGCGTGCGCAGCTCGAAGTGGTCGAGACGGCGCGCGATGCGTCGGCGGCGATGGATCGCCTCGAAGCGGTGAAGACTCGGCCGTAGTCGCAGGGCTGAATTCTCGGTCGCGACGCAATGCGCGTGCTGGCATGGCAGCGCATTGCGATCCCCCGACTCGTTCGACTACAAATTAGTGGCTAATTGTAGGATCATGGTTCGGGACGAGAGGAGGAGTGCGCGATGGACGGCGAGACCCGAAGACCGCAAGCCAATGTGATTGCGGCGCTGACATACCTGCTGGGCTTCGTCACCGGCCTGATTTTTCTCTACCTCGAGCCGTACAACCAGGACGACTTCATTCGGTTTCACGCGCGGCAATCGATTGGCTTCTCGGTGGCGTGGTTCGCGATCGGAATCGTGTTCGGGGTATTCATCGCGGTGCTGCCGCATGGATTGGGTTCGCTGCTGAATTTCATACTCACACTTATCGATATCGCGTTGGCGGTGTTCTGGCTTTTCCTGATGTACAAGGCGTACAACGGCGAGCGCTATCGGATTCCAGAGCTGGCCGACATCGTGGATAGTGTCGCGGGAAACACGGCGGCATAGGATTCACGCTCGCGCCGCTGGTGATTTCGTAAAATCTACTTGTTCGCGCGGGTTGCGGCCGCCGACTTTTCATCGGCGGGTTTGGCGCCGGGAGTATCGGCCGCTGCTTTCCGGTCGGAGGGCGGCTGATCGGTCCCGTTTTCGGCTGCATCGTCGGACGTTTCGGCTGGCGGGACCTGCGACTGGATGTTCGCCGTGCCTTGCGGCGCGAGGCGCAGGCTGGGCTCGCGATTGATAGCGTCGAGGACTCGGCGTGAAATTTCGTCGGTGATTTGCGGCGCGCTGTAGGTCTCGGCGGGATAGCGAATGATTATTTCCAGGCCGGACTGGCTGAGGTGCAGGCGGCTCTGAGGCTTGGGCGTTTCCAGCATCACGTTCAGATCGCGCTCGAGATGCCGGTAGTCGCGCATCACGCGGTCGCGATAGCGCGCAAACACTTCGTCGACGGCGTCGAGCAGACGCTTCTCGGCCAGGCGGTAGTCGACGTCGGGCGCGAGGGTGAGCCGCACTTCGTTCCAAACGAAGCTGGTGCCGGGCGCCTGCTTGAAGAAGTTGCCTGACGGCTGAAACACGATCGCGTTGGAGAATACCGCGACGCGGCCAGTGGGCTCGCGATGGGTCCCGGTGCCGCCGAGTTCCATCAGCGAGATCTTCACGAGGCCGATGTCGATCACGTCTCCTGTAACGCCGCCGATTTGCACGCGGTCGCCGGCCTTGATGCCGAAGCGTCCGATCAGAAAGAAGTAGCCGGCGATCGACAGGATGACATTCTGCAGCGCAACCGCGATTCCGGCGGCAGCGAATCCGACGACGGTGGCGGCGGAGCCGAGCTCGTCGGAGAAATTGAGCAAGACGACGATCACGACGAGGATGCCGAGCACGAGGCGTCGCGCGGCCATCACCTGGCCGCGGCGGCGGATGTCTTTCACGTAGCGATTGGTCAGCCATCGCCAGACGGCCGAGCCGAGGAAGATCACCAGCAGGGAAACGGCGAGGCCGATCAGCCGGATGAGGAAGCTGCGGAGTTCCTTGTTCCATCGCTGGTTGGTAGCGTCGTGCCATCGGCCGACATTGTTGGCGTAAATGCCGAGCAGCACGATCTGCTTGCTGAGCGGCAGCGCGGCGGCGCTCAGGAGTTTGTGCTGGTCGAGCAGGTTCTCGAACGCCTGCTTGCGGTTCTTGAGCGCGGCGATATCAGCGGCTCCGGCGCCCTCGGCGAGTGCGCTACCCTGCGCATCGAGGCTTGCGATCGTATTGATTACAGATTTGCGGACGCCGGCGGCGCGCGCGGACAGCGCTTGGGCGAGCGCGCGATTCTGGTCGAGGGCGTCGAGCTTGTTGCTGAGCGAGATCAGTTCGGTGATGAGGCCAAGAATCCCTGAGGGTTCGGGTGTCGTGCCGAGCGCAGTATCATCCGGAAGGGCCAGCCCCTTCTTGCTGCTGTCGGAAATCGAATGGTCGAGCTCGTCGATTTGACCCATCAGTCCGGCGTTCTGTTGGGTCGCCGCGCTGCCGCTTTCGTACTGCTTGAGCGCGTTGAGCGCTTCGACGCGCGCCTGGTTCAGGTCGAGCTCGTTCTGCACGCCCTGAATCTGGGCCGCGAGCGCGGTGCGCCTGGCGGCAGGGGCCTTGGCGAGCTGCGACTGCAACGCCAGGATGCGCGCGCGGAGCTGGTTCGCGGCAGTGTCGAGCGTGGTCAGAGTGTGGATGACGTTGCCGAGCTCGGTGGCGCCGGGGGTTCCGGCTGGTGCGGCGGAAGTACCGGCGGCGGAGGCAGGGTTGACCTTGGCGAGATACGCGGCCTGCGCGCGTGCGTACTCGAAAGCGAGCTTGAGGATTTCACCGGCGGTCTGGCGGTCGTCGGCGAAAAAAAGAGTCTCGTCGGGATCGCGCACCAGCTGCGCCTCGACGCCGAGATGGCCGTACCAGTTGATGACGTCGCTCAGGTACATAGTCACGGTATGGGCATCGAGCGGCGCGGGCGCATTCGTCGATGCGGGACTCGAAGCGGCGGATGGCTGAGCAGCGGCGGTTGCGGCGGCTGAGGATGATGCCACTGATGGCGCTGCTGACGCCGACGGCGAGCTGGTCGCGGAACTGTGCACGAATGATGGAATGATCGCGATTGCCAGCGTAATCGCGACGACGACTGCGACGACGAGGTGCATGCGGACTGATCGAATCAAGGTTTTGCGGGGACGCATCGCGATTTAGTTCGGACCCGGCGGGTGAGCCAAAGGAAAACCTTACCATCGCGATAACGATAGTTCGATTGGTCTGGTTCGATGCCGAACGCGGCTGACATTGGAGGCGGGATGCGCGAGAATACGGTCATGTCCATAATTGAGGAGAACAATCGCGGGCCAAGCGAGGGCTTCCGGCTGACTGCTCGATGCAAGGCGGCGGGTTGCGCCGGCAAGCTTGGTCCAGCCGACCTTGCCGGCGTTCTCGAGCGGCTCGACTTGCCGACTCATCCCGATTTGCTGGTCGGAATCTCCACTGGCGACGACGCGGGCGTGTTCCGTTTTTCCGACGACCTCGCGATCGTCAACACCGTCGATTTTTTCACACCGGTGGTCGACGATCCGTTCACCTACGGACAAATCTCCGCGGCCAATGCGCTGTCGGACGTCTATGCGATGGGCGGAGTGCCGCGCACCGCGCTCAACATTGTATGCTGGCCGCAAACAGGATTGCCCGGCGCGATGCTGGCGGAAATTCTTCGCGGCGCGGCCGAGAAAGCGCGCGAGGCCGGTGTCATAGTGGTGGGCGGCCACACGGTCGGCGACGAAGAAGTGAAATTCGGGATGGCTATCACCGGCGTGATCGATCCGCGGCGAATCGTGCGCAACGTCGGCGCACGCCCCGGTGACGCGCTGGTGCTAAGCAAGGCGCTTGGCACGGGAATTCTGCTGACCGCGTTCAAGCGCGACGCGCTCGCCGACGAGTACTACCAGTCCGCAGTCCGCTCGATGACGCAGCTCAACGCCGCGGGCGCCGCTGCCATGCTCAAATACGACGTCCATGCCGCCACCGACGTGACGGGCTTCGGTCTCGTTGGCCATGCGCTCAAAATGGCCGTGGGCAGCGGCGCGACAATCGTGTTCGAAGAATCCGACCTCCCTCTGCTGCCGGGAGTGCTTGAGCAATGCCGCGCCGGAATGACGCCCGGCGGCGGCGTGCGCAATCGCGAATATTACGCGCCGAACGTCCGTATCTCGGACGAAGTGTCCGAAGAGATCGCGACGATCGCCTTCGATCCGCAAACTTCGGGCGGGCTGCTGATCGCGCTGCCTGAAGAGCAATCGCTCGCACTGCTCAGCGAGCTGCAGAGCAGCGGGCATCGCGATGCCACGATCGTCGGTCGCGTGACGACGCGCGGCGAGCATCCGATCGAAATCGTCTAGTTCAAGGCTAAGTATCTGAGCGATCGGCCTTGCAGATCAGGGAGACGAGACCGAGAACTACAAAGTTAGCAGTGGGATTACTTCCTTGCCGAATTGTTCGAGTTGCGCGGTGCGGTCTGACGGATGTGTGATTGCGTCGATTCCGATGTCGCGCGCGCCCGCCCTGATGTACTCGCTTACTTTCGCGGCTACGTCGGCCGGGCGCCCGAGCGCTCCATAGCGCTTGGCCGCATCGCGCATGTCCACCGCGTAGCGCTTGCTCAGAAATTTGGCCGCGACTTCGTGCGCCGCTTCGACGGTTTCGCCGATCGTGCAGAACACCTGGATGCAGGTGCCGAAGGATGTGAGCTGGCGGCCGAGGCGCTCGGTTTCCTTGCCGATGAAATCCAAACCGTCGGCGAAGCGCCTGGGTGTGACGACGTAAGGCATCCAGCCATCGCCGATTCGCGCGGCGCGCTTGAGCGGACCGTCGGCGCGGCCGCCAATCCAGACCGGAGGCCCGCCGGGAGTTCTGGGACGAGGCTGCATGCTGATTTCGCCGAAGCTGAAATATTTGCCGCGATGCTCGACGCGTTCGCCGGTCCAGAGCCGCTTCATCACCTGGATTGCTTCGGTCGCGCGCCCGCCGCGCTCGTGGATCGGCACGCCGCAGGCTTCGTATTCGCGCGGAAATTCACCACCGACACCGACACCGAAAATGAAATGCCCGGCGCCCAGCAGACGATCCAGCGTCGCGACCATCTTGGCGACGGGGACAGGATGGCGCAGCGGCAACAGGTAAACGCTGGTTCCGAAAGTGAGCTTGGGTGAGAGCGCCGACAGGTAGGCAAGTGTGGTCAGCGGATCGCTGACGGGACCGGTGAACGCGACGTGATCAGGCGCCCAAAGAACTTCGTAGCCCCACTGTGCGATCGATTCGAGGTCCTGTATCGCCTGATCTCGATCCGACGTCGAGATCATCGTGCCAAATCGAAGCCTGTCGCCGAGCGGTACCGCGTCACTCATGCGCCGTCAATATCACAAGCGAGAGCGCATGCCGATGCGATCCACGCGCATGCGCCTTGCGCCGAACATCGACGTTCGGACTACGACCCCCTGTTCAACCCTCCGCCGCCGGAAATCCCTGTCGCGAGCCCTAGCCTTTGTTGACGTTCGAGGCCTGCAATCCCTTGGGGCCTTGCGCGACCTCGAATTCGACGCGCTCGCCCTGCTCGAGCGAGCGGAAACCTGCCCCATCGATGGCGCTGTAATGAACGAACACTTCCTGCCCGTCCTCCATCGTGATGAAGCCGTAGCCCTTCTTCGGGCTGAACCACTTGACCGTACCATTAGCCATTCCCCCGTACCTCCTGAAGGGAACCGAGCCGGGGCACCGCTCAAAAAGAGGGTTTTCTCCGGCCAGCGACGCTGCTTCCCCAAGCAGCGTGCGTAACGGCGCGTATGTAGCATAAGATGCGGCGCTTACCAAACGCTTAAAACGCAGGAAACAGCGCCGTAATATGTTTTGTGGCCGGAAAAATGAGAACGCGGTGGCTAATATTGCCAGCGGCGAATTGGTCGGGCGTGCATGTGGCAGTGGTCGGGAATCTGGCGCATGACGTCGTCGATACCGAATTTATCGACGCCATATTTCGCACGCGCGACGAGCGACAGCGCCTCGATCATGAATGCGCGCTCCTCGTCGGTCGGCACCGCGCGATGGTCTCCGAGGACGGCCATCGGCGTGTCGCAGGAATCGCAATCCAGGATCGAAAATTTAAATGGATGAACGAAATCGGCGTAGCGCTGCGTGTAATCGCGCAGCTCACACAGTTCGCATTTCGGCATCGAGATTAAACTTCCCCGGATTCGCGCGCAGCCCGACGCATCGCGAGCCACGGCCGCTCGCGATACGTCGGAGGCGCAAATTCCTTACTTAGGTGAAGCTGCCGCTGCCGGCGAAGTTGCCGGCTTCGCCATCGCAGGCGCAGGAGCTGCCATCGCGGACGAAGGAGCGGCCAACGGCTCTTTGCCGGTCTGAGCCTCCTTCATAGACTTGGTGCTGGCCTTGGCGGCGGCCTTTGCATGCCGCTTGCAGCGATAGACGCTCGAGGTCGAGATGCTCAGGTCCGTGGCAACTTCTTTGGCATGCTTGCCGCTATTGAGCTCGTTCATCACCGCGTCGCAATCGACTTTGGAGACGGCGAAGGCCGGCCGCACACTGGTCGCAAGCGCAATGGTTGTAACAAGGAACACCGAGGCAGCCGCGAGCACAATTCTCTTCGTCAACATTTTCTTCCCCGCTCAAGTTAGGATTTACAGGCGACGCACAGTATTTCAAAATGCACGAGTCATCAATAGGGGTGCGAACCCCCTGTGGCAGAGGTACTTCGGGAGTCCGGAAGCTGAGCGGAGCACCGTTTCAGGCTTTGGGCTTGGCGAAACCGGGGAAAGATGGTTGGCGTTTTTCCTGCAGTGCGGTTACGCCTTCGGCGAGATCGGCGCTGAAAAATCCCATCATCTCGAGTGCCAGCGACGCGTCGAAGGCGGGACCTGCGACGCGTAGCCAGTTGTTGAGCGAGCGTTTCGTGAACCGCACTGCCTGCTGCGGGCCGCGTGCGAGTTTGCGCGCGACTTCCATCGCCTTCTCCATCAGCTTGTCGGCGGGGACGCATAGGCTAACCAGCCCAATGCGCTCGGCTTCCTT
>Ga0302325_10006825_pt1 | contig 25546 bp, 27 predicted proteins | sample Palsa_T0_2_FD_201948 | JGI IMG/M metagenome (GOLD analysis project Ga0302325, IMG submission 201948) | Peat permafrost microbial communities from Stordalen Mire near Abisko, Sweden - Palsa_T0_2 | ecosystem: Environmental > Terrestrial > Soil > Palsa > Peat permafrost | place: Sweden: Abisko... | reverse complement strand
TCCTGCCCAGTGGCTCACTGGTCGGCACGGTCGAAGAGGCGATGGACTGCGCGTGTGGCCTCTACCTCGGCGACATCAGTGCCTGGGAATTACCCCCTCAACGTTTCGCGCCTCGTCACTAGGTCGGGCAAACTGCCTTTCCCCCGTCGAGCGTCACGAACTTTCCGTGGTTGATCCCCATTAGGAAGAAGCACGTGTTGTTCGCCGGCTTGCCCTTTACGAAGCCGGCGAGCGGGGGAGCAATGCCATCGAGGGTGGTGCCCTTTGGCAGTGCGTAGAGGCCGGCCGTGATCTCCGCCGCCGTCGGAGTGGCGCTCAGGTGCGACGCCTTGGCCGCAAGCTCGAACTCGGTCGCCTCCGCCCAGGCCTGCACGACGATCTCGCCGAAGTTCGGTCCTGCGGGCACCGCTGGCGCGTACTTGTCCAGAGCCTCGTACATCGGCTTGGTCCCAGCGTCGTGCACGAACCAGGGGATGTCCGGCTGCACGTCCACATTCCCCTGCATGGCCGGAATGGCCAGCCACGAAATCGACACCGAACCATCTCCCGAGATCTCCAACGGGTCATAGCCCTGTGTGGCGCAGTCCAAGGCCACCTTGTTCACGATCGCCGACGCGTCGGCCACTTCCATGCCTGTGGCGCCGGCCTGCTTGGCGGCCAGGCATTGCGCCGCGTAGTTGGGGGCCGCGAAACCGATGCCGCCCTGGTAGACGAGGCTCAAACCGATCTTGTCCAGGGCCCCCTTCAGATCGGTAACGGACTGGGCGCAGATCGCCACCTCGACGCAGTAGAGGTCGGCTACCTTCTTCACGCCCGCCTTCTTCGTCGCCTCTGCTGTGGCGGCCGGACTGTTGTTGAAAGTGAGCCCGGGCGTGAAGAAGTCGGAGTTGGTGTAGCCGGCCACGGTGTCCGTATCGCCGAGCACCGGCACCCCCTGCTGCTTGACGTAGCTCTCCCACCCCTGGTCCTCGTCGCTGTTGTCCATTATGGCGATCACGTGGTCCTGCTGGACCAGCGTCTGCGCGTCGGTCAGACCGGTGGCCGGGTTGTAGGCGTCGTCCTTCACGATGACCGTCACCTTGTGACCGTCGATGCCGCCGTGTGCGTTGGTCCACGATGCCCAGGCCTGCGCCGTCGGCGCGGTCTGGGAGATGGACGACGCCTCAGGGCCGGTACAACTACAGATGAAGCCGACGACCAACGGGGCCGGTGTGCTCGCCCCGGCCGTCTGGCTGAGGACACCCCCGCCGACGACGCTCAGGCCGGCGACCACGGACATGACCGAAAAGATCCGAATCCCGAGCCAGGTGCCTGGTCGCGTGGAACTGATTCTCATCGCAAATCCCCCCTCGTGTCGTGCCCCGGCCCATTGCCAATATTTGATATCGACGTCGAAATACTCATCAACATCTATCATCCGGGGTCGAGGACTGTCAATGGCTTCGGTCAAGCTCGGTGAACCAGACCGGATTTCCGGAACGTGGTTGGGATCGAAGATGCCGGCTGCCGAGGAGGCGGCCGAGGAGGCGGCCGAGGTAATCGCTGCGACCGACTCGGCAACACGAGCTTACGACGTCGGCTGTTGTTCGAGGGGTGAGGAGCGTTCGATCATGCCGTAGGCGTCCTCGGCGTCCCAACCGAAGCGGACGATGCCTTGCTGGGTGGAGGGGAAGGCCGCTCGCCCGGTGGGTGGTTGGACAGTGGGGTTCACGCTCGTGACGTACGTCTCACCTTTGATGCGCACGTCACCGCGCTTGGTGCGGAGGGTGAACGAGACGTCTTCGCCGTTCGACACCCATCTCGTATTCCATGGCGCCTCGACGAACTTCGCCGGGAGGATCTCGCCTTCGTCGAGTAGCCAGCCCTCGTGGAATCGAACGGATCCATTGGGCCGCGGGTGGAAGTTGTTGATGCCAAAGGCACGGCCGCTGGCGAACTGGGCGGACATCCAGACGTGTCCCATCCAGTCGGAGTAGTCGCTGCGTTGCATGGTTCCCTTGCGGTGGATCCGCAGTCCCCCACCGCGGAGCGGGATCGTCGTGCCGTCGATCTCGACGTCTCCGGCGGCGGTGCAAAGCTGCTCGAACCCTTGACCCACGGCGCGACCGTCATCTCGAACCCAATGTCGAAGCGGAGCCTGACGGTCGGCTCCGGGATGGCGGACGGGCCGCCGAATCGGTGGGCGATCTGTTCGTCGGTCGTTGTCTCACCGGCCAGACCGTCGAATGTCACGCGCCACCGGCGGAATGGTTCGTGGCACTCGAACCGCAGGGGCCCGGCACCCCGAACCCGCGGCTGCCCCTGCTCGTCCTTCGCCGGATGCGGCGGCGCGGAGCCTCGCACCACGAACACCGGGCCACCGGGGAGGGCGGCGTTGGCGCTGATCATGTGCGCCTCGTCCCATCGGGCGCCCATGGCGTCGACCGCGATTCGGGGCAGCGTGATCCGGCCCTCATCGTCCCACAGCCAGACGTTGGTGCCCTCCATGAACTGCGGTCCCGGCTGCTCGGCTGCGACCTCGTCGACCGCCGGGTCCATGCCACCGCTGAGGTCCATCGTGTGCCTCCTCTGGCTGTGTCGAGCATGTGGTACTGCGCGTTGACGAGTGGTCAGCTGCCCGTCGGCTGGGTGATCGGGTGGCCAACCTTCAGCTCGGAGCCAACTCGTGCACTCCACCAGGCGTCACACTGAGCCCAGCAGCTAACCCTTGGGTAGCTTCCCGCAGCGAGGAAGTGAGATGTAAGAAGTCATTGTGCTGGGTTGGGCCAAAGATGATGCCCATCAGTGCCACCACGTGGCGGTCCGGGCCGAACACAGGAGCAGAAACGAGGGACAATCGTGGGGAACTCATGTGATCGCCGTCAGAAATCAGATGGCCGTCCTGAGCGATAGCAAGACGCAGCTCGGCCTGTCCGGCCTCGGAGAGTTTGCCGGTCGACTCTTGGAGCGCCCGGCGGGTAGCCGGATCAAGTCTCACGTTGTAGCCAAGCTCGCATACGAGGGTAGCCGCCTTCCGAAGGCGCGTCTCCGCTCGACCGCTGAGTTCGGGGGCCCGCGCAATCCAACGGTCGAGTTCGTTCCTATCCCACGCGGCGAATGCGAGTCCGAAGGGTGGAGCCAGTCGGAACGCCTGGCCAACGGTCATCGCGTTCGTGAACGGGTCAGTCGGGCCGGACCGGGCAACCGCGACGAGTTGGTTGCCCGCCGGGATGTACCCAATAACCTCGTGCCCGCAGGCGACGTGTAGCTCGTCGACTGCCGAACGGAGGAGCTCAACGATTGCGGTTCCGCGCTGAGCGGCAGCTCCGATGGCTATCAACCCGGCGCCGAGTGTGTATCCGCCGGTGTCCGCGCGACGAACCCAGTCAGCGCTTTCGAGAGCCAGAAGTACTGCTTGACATGTCGCCCTGCTCTGCCCGACACGGCGAGCCAGTTCGGCCACAGCGAATGTCTCGCCAGAGTGCTCAGCGAGCAAACGCACAATGGCGATGGCTCGCTGAGTTGACGGTGCCGGCTGGAGCGGCATCAGCGCTGCGGTTCGGTTGAGACCGCTCCCGCGAAGGCTGACCGTCGTGTCGTTACAGGCGTCAGATGCCGGGTGAAGGCGTACTCGGCCATCGTTAAACCCTCGCTGGATGTACGACGGCACCGGCCACGTCGACTCGGGCCCGGTACACGCCGCCGGATCGGTCAGTGTCGTAGGGCTCACCGCCGAAGGTCACCGCGTAGAGGTCACGTCGGTCTGTGCCTCCGAAGCACACCGAGGACGTCCAGTCCTGGGGGCCCTCGGAGACTTGGTCCTCCTCGCCGTTCGGCGTCACCCGTATCAGCTTTCCTGATCCGATGGCGGCCACCCAAAGACACCCCAACTCGTCAATCGCCATGCCGTCGGGATGGGCGTCGGAGAATTCATAGAGCACCCGACGATTCACAGGTAGCCCGTTGTCAAGGTCACTGACCCATACAACTCGGGCACCCGTGTCATTGTGGTAAAGATGTGCCCCGTCGGGCGCCACTCCGATCCCGTTGGTGAGTTGGATCCCGTCGTAGCAGTGAGTGGTGAGTCCTCCTGAACTTATCCGCCACAGCGATCCCGTCGCCACCGCGGACACTGACCCCGTGGGACGCTCGCCGAACTTGCCGACGAAAATATTTCCAGTGGGATCGGTCGCCATGTCGTTGAAACCCCACCCGGAGCCCGGCTCAAGTAGGACGCGCTCGGCGTCACCCTCTCCGATGATCGCTACCGTCGGGCCACTGGCCACAATCCCGCCGTCGACATGAAGCGCAAGGCCGCCGACGTGCTCCCGGTCAGCCAACGTCGTGACGCTCCCATCGGGTTCGAGTCGCAACACCTTGCCCGGCGGCCGCATGTCGGCAAAGCACAGCCGACCCTCCGCGTCCAGGCGAGGAGCCTCAAGTCGCCCAAAACCTTCAACAAGAAGCTCCCACTTTAGATCGGTCACATTGAAATCGTAGCGCAGATGCTGGTATATGGTCAACCAAGACAGGTCGGCTTCGTTTCGAAATGGGAGCCTCCTACGCGGGATTTGGAAAAAGCGGTGTCGAATCCCAGCACTACAAAGGCTGGCCGTCAACTACTCGAAGGCCGCGGCCACCGAGCGTACGGTGCTTTCGATGACGTGTGTTGGGCTCGCACCCGCTCCGATTGGTCGGATGAGTACTTCGTCGGCGCCGATATCGAACAGCTCCTGAATGCGGACAGCGACTTCCTCCGCCGTACCCCAGGCGATGACCTGGTCGATAAGATTGTCGCTCCATCGGCCTTCGGCGGCATCGTCGAATCCCGAGGCGACCAACATTCGCTGGTAGCTCGGGAAGGCGATATTCGGTATCTGCTGGCGCACGGCATCGTGAACTTCGTTACGGACATCGTGCACGCACACTGCGACGTGAGCAATCAACGGGGGACGCTCCCGGTCCGAATCCGCGGCCGCTCGGGTCATAGCAGGAAGGGCGACGCCGGCGAGATAAGCCGGTGGACAGAGCCACGTTATTGCGCCGTCAGCAGCGCGACCAGCCAGGCGGAATGCCGCTGGCTGCAACGCTCCGACCATTATCGGTAGATCAAAGGTGCGGTCGAGGCGGACATTGACGGAGTAGTGGGTGCCACTGAATTGAGCAGATCCTGTGCTGACGAGGGACCGCAATACGGTGACGTACTCGCTCAGGTGACGTAACGGAGCGTCTCGATGAATGCCGAGACTCTCCATGACCAAATCGTGGCTGGGCCCGACACCCAGGCGAAGCCTCCCGGGCGAGAGCTGGTCGATGACGTTGGCTTCAGTGGCCACCACGTAGGGATGTCGCGGATATGTCTGCAGGACGGAAGTCCCGAGCCGAATACGGTCAGTTTTCAGCGCGAGAGCGGCAAGCAACGGCATGGGATCCTCAGGCCCTCCGTTTGTGAGCCACGCCGCGCCGAAGCCGAGGGCTTCCGCTGTCTGAGCCGAGCTCAGTGCGGCGTTCACTCCGCCCACCCGGTTGATGACAATACCTATTCGCGAGTTGAGCGGCGACATTGTCGGCCGCCTACCGGACCGATTCGCGCAAACCAAACTCGTACTTACTCAGTACCCGCGGGTTTGACTCGATATACGATTCCCGGGCGTGAATCAGGGCAAAGTTGTCCCACAGCAAGAAGTCGTCTTGATGCCATTCGTGACGGTACCTAAAGTTCGGCTGGAGCAGGTGATCGAACACTCTGGAGAGGAGTGCGTTCCCTTCGTCGTCGTCCATTCCCACAATGCCGCGCGTAAACCACGGGCTCACGTACAGAATCGGCACGCCTGTGACTGGGTGCTGCCAAATGGCAGGATGCGTCGTGTGCCAGCCACCCTCGGGAACTTCGCTGCCCTCTCCATATGCAGACCCCAGTCGCACTCTAGGATCGAACCGGTGGAGCGTATCTACTCCCTCGAGCTCGGCACGGAGGTCATCAGGGAGGTCACGGCACGCGGCAACGCAGTTTACAAATAACGTCGCACCACCCACGTCGGTGACTCTCCTCGCCTGAAGGGCCAGCCCCCGGAGCGGCACGTCCTTTTGGAACGAACGCTCCGAATGAAACTCCAACTGACCGCGACCTGTGGCCGTTTCGTTTGAAACAGTACCGATTCCCTCCACGAGCGGTCCGAACTGCCCCACAAATCGTCGGCCCTCTTCAGCGGACAACGGCTGATCACGAAAGAGCAACAGCGACTCTTCATTGAACAGGCGCTCCAGACCTCCAAGCGAGACTGAATCTGACACTTGCCGCAGGTCTACGTCTGTTACCTCTACACCCATCGAAGGTGCCAATTGCACCGTCTCCATGGACTCATCACCTCCTAGGTTCACATCAGTCCGGAGAGACACCTTCGGCGACTCGACTCCGATGTTGACCGGTCAGTGGATTCATGACACGGTTTTTCCCTTGTCAATAGGCCCGCAAATGGGGTCCGCTCCTGGAACGAGTTGGAACTTGTCGCCTTCGAATTTCGTCTCCCAACCGCATTCCACCGGACCGAAGCCCTGCGCCCGCTGGCTCATGCTCAAGCCGAACCCATGGTCGCCCAGCAGTCCATCCGCGTTGTAGTTCGTGATCTTGAGCATCGCCTTTATCAACGAGGCCTGGGTGGGATCGGCTCCTGCGCCCTTGAGTCCGGTAATAAATTCATTGATGGCGACGTAGGCGTAGTACTCGTTGGAGGTCGGATCACCTGTCACGCCCGCATAGGTCTTGAGGGCCGACTGGAACTGCTCCGTCGCCGCAGTGTGCATCTCGACGGGCTCGTACGCGTCCTCGAAGTACACCCCCTGTGCCGCCTGTTTGGCATCAGGACCACCTTGCAGCAGGTCCCCGCCATAGCCAATGGGGAGGAGCGAAACTTTCATTTTGACGCCGTCTTGCTTGAGTGCTTCGATCATGGCAAACGACGTACTCGTTTCGGTACCCGTGTAGAAACCGTTGGATCCAGCGTTCTTGATCGCCAAGGCTATCGGTGCCACGTTTGTGCTGCCGAAGGGGAAGTCTGCATTCAGGTACCCGACCTTTATGCCTTCGGCTGCCGCGGACGCCGCTGTCGACTTGGTCGAAAGCGCCGATGACGGAGTTATTCCATAACCGAGAACGGCTATGTTGGTGACCCCTTCCTTCTTCAGGAACTTCCCAAATACGGAGTACACGTTTTTGTAGATGTTCGTATCGTCCGTGGGGAACATGTTCGAATCGGTGATCCACTCGTTGCCGTCAACGTCCGCCCCAATCACCGGTATCCCATTCGAGTTGAAGTACGGGGCGGCCGCAAAGGTCAGGGCATCCACTGCGACGACGGCAAAGACATGATCCTGCTCGACCAGTTTTTGGGCCGCTGTAAGCTCCCCGGTAGGAGATGTTCCGCCGTCGGCGACCACGTACTTGATGTGGTAGCCCTCCTTGTTCGCCAATCCGACGCCCGCCTTCACTCCGAGAGGGACGGAGAGTTCCGTGCTCGCGGCCGGCCCGGTCAGGTCGGTCAGGACGCCCAATGTGTAGGTCTGCTCAGATTGACTCGCCGATGATTCGGTCGAGCTGCTGTAGAGAACACAAAGCGCCATTGTCATTGCCGGTACCACCAGCAACCCCAAGCGGTGACTTCGCCTCATGGCATTCCCTCCCCTAATAGCCATTCAGGTATTTTTCTTGCCGGCGCCTTTGAGGCAGCCCTCTTTACAACCAGCAGGCGCGAACTGCCCGACGTCGGCACAGGGTGCGCTGCAAGGCCGAGCATGTCACACTTCGAGCCCCGTAGGTAGGTCCACCTGAAGTGACCGTTCGCCTACGGTCCGCACAGCTCGTACCACGCGCTCCCCCAAGCCTGCATGCTGATATAATGGCATACCCGCTATCATATAGTCAACCTGGAGCAGGACCGCTGACTCCCTTGCTCGTCGGTGCCATGAAGTCGGGTGCCCATGAAGACATCAAAAAGGGCTGGAGACGCCCGATGAATAGCGGCACGACACGTGCCCCCGCTCGCCAACCGAAACGCTCTATCGCCCAGCTACCCGTCGGAGAACGGACGTCTCGTCCAGGGCTGGGGCGACCATCTCCTCCATGGTCCACCTGTCGGGGAACGGAATCGACGTCATTGCGAAATTTCCGCCGTCACAGGACGGAATGATGAGACCCGACATGTAGGCAGAGTCATCGGAGGCCAGGAATGTTGCAACGGCTGCATTGTCCCGGATGCTGGGCGGTCGTCCTACCTTGAGAGGCCCGACGAACTTATGGGGTCCCCATGGCTCATCGGAGTTCTTGAAGGCGTACTCCTCATAGGACATGTTGAGGACCGGAGCGTCAAGCGGGAGGGCGAAGTTAATGGACATCCCGTGGGTGGGAGCCAGTGCGTTGACGCGAATTCCGTACTTGCCCCATTCCACCGCCATGCTCTTCACAAGTCCAACCAAGCCTGACTTACCCGCGGCATATGGACCAAAACCTACGGGATACGCGTTGAGCCCTGCCGCGGAAGCCGTCACCACAATGTTGCCACCACCACCTTGCTCCTTCATCGCCCGGCACGCATGCTTGCCCGCGAAGAACACACCTCGGAAGACGAGGTTGATGATGTCGTCCCACTGCTCTTGGGTGACATCTTCAAAAGCGGGACCGCCCGGAATAGAGCGACCGGCATTGGCGAACATGATGTCGATTCGGCCATAGCGGTCGACAGCTTCGCGTACCGCTTGCTCGACTTCAGACTCTTCGCAGACGTCCACCTTCAGGCTGACGGCTCGTCCGTTGTTCTTTTCAATCTCCTCCTTCACCGCCAAAGCCCGAGCTTCGTTGATATCGGTCACGACGACGGCTGCACCTTCCGAACTCCATTGCAGGGCGCACTCTCGCCCGAGCCCCGAGCCCGCCCCCGTAATGACGATGACCTTGCCTGCAAAGCGGTCGCCCATTTTTCTGGTCCTGTCCTTTCGTTCGACAGCACGTCGCTGTCGATCCTTGTCACTAGTCGGTTTCGCCTGATCGGGCAAGCCCCACCTCTCCGCGCCGCGATCGGAGCCCAACGGGGCCTGCACCGGCAACGTGACCAGAGCCGGCCTCGGGTTCGGGACCCGACGTAGAAAAACCGCTCGTCGACGGGTCTGCCGCGGGTCTCTAGTGACGATATACCGTCAGTGCTGCTAGCGTGTCAACGAAAAGTAGGCAAGGAAAGGGGGACCACTTGGCCGTATACATCTTCACCAACGAGAGCACCCCGCCCATGCCGGGGCTCGGATTCGACCGAGAGGGCCGACTGGCCCGGGACTCCGAGTCCTTCAGGACGGCCCTGGTCAGCGGCGAGGCGTGGGAGCGCTTCTGCGACGGTCTGCGATCCGCGGGGAGATCAATCCTGCGATCGGAGGACGCCGAGTCCGACACCGATCTGGCCGAAGGATTCCAGTACCTGCTGGGCCTTTTGACCAGCCTCGTCGAGAGAGAGCTGTACCGTACGGACGCCAGCAATCCGGCATTTCTCAGGGCGCAGACCGACGTGGTGAAGGTGGGCATGGATAACCCCGATGCCTCCCTCATCAGCGCTCCCCTGAGCGACGACGGGGTCTTCCGCATCTATGGAGTGGTCGGCGCGATACGCATGCTCGAGTTCGTTGTCTCGGGTAGGGGCCGGCCCACCATGCACTACCTCGACAGCTTCGAAGTGGGGCCTGCCGGCGAACTGTCCATTACCTTGTCCCGCGAGCCGCAGCCGGGCAACTGGATCGAGTTACCGCAAGGCGCCCACAACGTCCTTGTGCGAAGGGCCGTCTACGACTGGGATACCGAAAACGTTCCTCGCCTGGCTATCGAGCGATTGGACGCCGACCCCGGGACTGTCCCTCAGTGTCTCAGGGTCCCGACCGCCGCCGACATCGGCGAACAGCTCGATGCGCTCGGTCAGCTCGTGGCAGAGAACGCTGACTACTGGGTCGACATGGTTCATTCGTTTCGCAATGAGGGCGACAATGTGATTCCAGCTCCCAGACCTCTGCCGGGGACCGGCATGAACTCGTCTCGATCGTCGGTGAAGGGCTTCTTCGACCTGCGGCCCGAGGAGGCCCTGATTGTGGAGTTCACCCCCCCCGAGGGCTTCTTCTGGAGTATCTCCGTAGGCGACATGTGGTACCGGACCTTCGATTTCTCCTACCATCAGACCAGCCTCAACGGCCATCAGGTCGAACTCGACCCCGACGGGGTCTGCCGGGTTGTCATCGCCCACGACGACCCGGGGGTTCCCAACTGGCTGGACACGGTCGGACACCAACGCGGCGTGATCGTCATCCGTTGGGTCATGGTGGACAGCCGACCGCAGCCGGCGACCCGCGTCGTCCCCTTTGCCGAAATCGGTTCGGCCCTCCATCCCCAAACGAGGAGAGTCGAACCGGCCGAGCGTTCGGCGACCATCGGTCGTCGCCGGGACGGGGTGGCGCGGCGGCTGTCGGTTCCGGTGACGACGCGGTGGTCCTACTCGACCGACTCGGTGGTTCCGAGTCGCGACCGGTGACAATTTCCGGCCTCGACGAACTGGTCGCCCAGGCCCGCAGCCGGGCCCGGCTGGACGACCTAGGAGCAGTCGGGTGGCAGGACGGTCTCGTCCACCTGCTGGACGCGGCTCGTTCGGATCTTCCCCCGGACGCCGATTCAGAGGCCCGCCTGGAGCAGAACATCCTCTCGCGCCTCGACATCCGTCTGCGCACCGAAGACTGGTACGCCGATCGGGAAGCGGAGGCGCCCCCTATCTCCGGCTTGGTGGTTATCCACGGCCTTCCCCGGACGGCCACGACCGCCCTGCAGTTCCTCCTGGCCATAGGACCGACCTTCCGGTTCCAGCGGCGATGGGAGATCAGCAGCCCAGTCCCGCCCGCCGGATCGATATCTGACGACGATGACCCGAGGCGGCTGGCGGCCCTGGCAAAGGACAGCGGAGGGGGAGGGTCGGTCCAACACATTGCGAGCGTTGACGGACCGGCGGACGACGGCCAGCTGCTCGGCCTCGGTTTCCACAACCAGGAGCTCGGGCTCCCGCTGCCGAGCTACACCCGGTGGTGGCGATCGGCCGATCTGACCACGACCTACGCCTACCACGAACGCATCCTCAGGATGCTCCACACCCGTCGGCCTCCCCATCGCTGGCTCGTCAAAGCGCCGTACCACAACTTCCACTTGGACGATCTCGCCAGGCAGTACCCCGAAGCGATGTTCGTCATGGCCCATCGCGACCCGACCCTCGCCTTGCCCTCCACGTGCAGCACCGTCGCGACCGCGCAACGCAATGCCCTCCCCAATAGTCCACCGGACCCGAAAAAGCTCGGGAGATTCCTGCTGGAGCACCTCGTGGACGGCATTGGCCGGGCCATGCGGGCCAGGCAATCGATAGGCGAGCACCGCTTCATCGACATCAGCCAGAAGGAGGTCGAGACTGACGCGGTCGGAGTGGCAGAACGGATCTACCGCTTCCTCGGCTTGGAGTTGGACGGATCCACCCGGGCGGCCATGGCCGAGTGGTCAGACGCTAATCCTCCCGGAGCCCGTGGAAAGCATGCCTACAGCCCCGAGGAGTACGGGTTGACCGGGAAGGAGATCCGAGAGGCGTTCCGGGACTACATCGATCGATTCGACATCCAGTCCGAAACCGGGTAACCGCCGACCGGAGTTCGCCAGCCACAGGCTCTCGCCGGAGACCGTCGGGATCAGGTCGTAATCGGGATGCGAGAGCAGTACCACCTAAAGAGAGGAGCTGTAGTGGGAGATCGGCTGCACGGCAAGACAGCCATCGTCACGGGGGGCGCCAGCGGACTGGGAAAGGCCCAGGCAGAACGGTTTGTCGAGGAGGGCGCCCGTGTGCTCATCGCGGACGTCGACGAGGTTGCCGGTCGGTCGCTGGCCTCTGAGCTCGGTGAGTCAACCGTGTTCGCGGTCCTCGACGTGGCCGACGCCGCGGGGTGGGATCCGGTGGTGCAGATGGTGGTCGACCGATGGCATCGGTTGGACATCCTCGTGAACAACGCCGGTGTCGCCGCAGTCGGGACATTCGAAGGGATGAATCTCGAGGAGCACCGTCAGGTCATGGACGTCAACGTCAACGGTGTCTTCTACGGCACCCGCGCGGTCAGCGGCCCGATGCGGCGACAGGGCGCCGGGTCGATTGTCAATATCTCCTCCATCGACGGCCTGGTTGGTATTGCGGGCCTTTCCAGCTACTCCGCCTCCAAGTTCGCCATCACCGGTTTGACCCGCTCGGCGGCTGTGGAGCTTGGCTCCGCTGGTATCCGGGTCAATGCCGTGTACCCGGGGGTGATCGATACTCCTCACATCTCTGCGGAGGCCCGCGACCACGTCCAGCGGCTGGTGGAGTGGCAACCGATCCCTAGGCTCGGACGCCCGGACGAGGTGGCCGCGCTGGTGTTGTTCCTTGCCAGCGATGAGGCGAGCTACGTCACCGGCGCCCAGATGGTGGTGGACGGTGGGCACCTGGCCGGGCCGTGGAGACCAGCGCGAACTGTGAGCGAAGCGTAGGCCCGCGACAGGGTTGCTCCAGAAGACTCCGCGGCCCGACTCTTTGCCGCGAACACCGCGGGCAACTCAGCCGGTTGGCCCGTTCGGCCATTTCAAGAGGGATCCTGCATCCACTCTGATCTGCTGGCCGGTGATGTAACGAGACTCGTCACTCGCCAGGAACAGGGCCAGGTTGGCAATGTCCTCCGGCTCGACGTAGGGAATGGGCATGGCCTGGAAGTGGACGAAGGCGGGCAGGACGTCCTCTCGGGTGGGGTGCTCGAGGTCGGGACGGAACACGCTGTAGATGTGGTCGTTGTTGAGCAGGCTGGTGTTGCAGTTCGTCGGGTGCATGGCGTTGACCCGGATGAAACGGGGCGCCAGGTGGATGGCCATCTGCTCGGTGTACTCCACGAGGGTGCGTTTGGCCCAGCTGTACCCGGAACCGCCGGGCCCCATTGTCGGGGTGGATGTGGTGTTGGGCATCAAACCGGCGTTCGACCCGGTGATCACGATCGAACCGTGGTCTGCGATGTGGCGAAGCGACACGGCCACGGTGTTCATCACCCCGATGAGATCCACGTCGGTCGCGTCGACAAAGTCGTGCGCGTCGGCCGGTGCCGGCGCCATGGGACAGATCCCAGCGTTGGCCACCACGATATCGAGACGCCCCAGGTCGGCCACGCCGGCTTCGAGCGCCTCTCGCAACTCGAATCGATCCCGCACGTCGGCCTGCCGGGCAAGTATCCGGCGGCCGCACTCTTTGACCAACCGCTCGGTTTCGCTCAGATCAGCCGGCGACGCGAGCGGGTAGGGGTTCGAATCGATCTGACGACAGATATCGACGGCGATGATGTCCGCACCCTCCTGCGCCATTCTCACCGCATGGGCCCGACCCTGACCTCGGGCAGCGCCGGTGATGAAAGCAACCTTTCCTTCGAGACGTCCAGCCATGGTCCCTTCTCCCTTTTCTTGTTACCGATACCTTCACACTGAAGACGCGGAAACACCTTCCCACAATGTGCTCCCCGGTGCGCCGCCGTCCCCCTGATGCGTCGAGTGAACGAATCAGCTCCCACGGGGAGTCACATGCTGAATGCCATGTCAGAAAAGCCGCCGTGCGCTGGTCACAGATCGAGCACTATGTCGTCGCGGGGCTGTGAGCAGCAGATGAGCACACTCCCTTGAGCGGGAGGTTCAACCGGGTCGGGGCTGTACTCGACATCCCCGGCGATGAGCGTGGTCTCGCAGGTATGGCAGACGCCGGTGCGGCACGACCAGCGGACGGGAACGTCGCAGGACTCGGCAAGTTCGAGCACAGTGCCGTAGTCACTGCTCCATGGGATCGTGAGGTCGGTGCGGGCGAACGCGACGGTCGGTCCGTTTCCGGGCTGGCCGGGGGGTGGGTGGGGCTGCCGCGCCGGCGTCGCCGCGATCCCCGGCGTCTGGCCCGCTGCGGGCCCGAACACCTCGGTGTGGACGCGGGAGGCGTCGAACCCCAAGGCGGCCAGGCCCGCGCTGATGTCGTCCATGAAGACGGTCGGCCCACACATGTACACCTCGGCCGCGGAAGGTGGGTTCAATTCGGCGAGCAATGACGCGGTCAAACGTCCCGCGCTGTCGAAGTCGCGTCCTTCGAGGTCAGCCGGGCCGGGGCGACTGTAGTACACGTGGGCCCGTGCGTTCGGCAGCGAGGCGACGAGGGCACGGGCCTCGGCGGCGAACGGGTGCTCACCACCGTTGCGGGCGCCGTACAGACACCAGATCTCCCGGTCGGAGTGCTCCTGCTCCAGTGCATGCAGCATGGCGAGAACGGGGGTGGCACCGATCCCGGCGCTGATCAGCAGCACGGGTGCCTGCGCCTGATGAAGGATGAACGTGCCACGTGGTGCAGCAATGTCGAGTTGGTCGCCGACGGCGAGACGAGTGTGCAGATAGCCGCTGACGGCGCCATCGCGTTCGCGCTTGACGGTGATCCGGTAGTAATCCGCCCCGGGTGGCCCGGAGAGCGAATAGTTACGCAACAGCGCCTGCGGTCGCGCGTGGGGCTGGACTCGTAGAGTGAGGTATTGACCCGGGCGGGCCGCCGGTAGTGGAGTGCCCGCGGGATCCTCGAGCCGAATCGAGATCGCCGAGTCGGTCTCGTGCGTGACTGCGGTGACGGTCAACTGACGAAAGCCGGGCCAGGCGGGAGGCGGGCTCGTCACCGCCAGGCCCGCGTTGCCGCCGCCGGGTTCCTCATTCAGCAGAGCGCGAAACGAGCCCTGCCAGCCGGGGCTGAGGGCAGGAATCCGGAGCGCTCGCAGCAATCCTTGGCGCGTGTGCCCGGGCAGGTAGAGCAGCCCGTCGACGTCGGCAACGGTCATCTGCTCGGGACCCGAGGAGAGCTTTATGATGTTGTCCCCCGCCTGTACGTCGCCCTCTTCGAGCACCCGGAAGTAGAAACCTGGACGGTGGTGGGAGACGAGCAACGAAGGAATCTGCGGATCATTCATGCGGATCCCGACGCGATAGCACGTGACGCGAGGTTGCGTTACCTCAAAGGTCGCGCTGCCGATCTGGTAGCGATCGCCAATGCACACCTCGTCGTCGGCTAGTCCCTCCACAGTGAAGTTCTCGCCGAACTGTCCGTAGACGAAGTCGTGTCGTCCAAGCTCGTGTTCCCAGTACCGGTACGAGTCGATCTGGTACACGAACACCGCACGCTGCTCGCCACCGTGACCGGTCAGGTCGCCCTGACCATCGCCGTCAACGTTGAGCCGCCGGACCCGGCGGGAACCAGGCACGGGGTCCTTGAACACCCCCGTAAACACTGTCCTCCCCTGCCAGGTCACATCCTTCGGCACGCCGACGTTGACCGACAACAACGTCCCAACGGGCTGGTCGGCGAGCGGGACAACCGGTAGTGGAGCGTCAGTGGCCAGCGATCTGGCCCCCGTCGATGTGCAGGACTTCGCCGGTAATGAACGGCGACGACTCCAGGAAGAGGATGCCGTCGACGATGTCGCGGACCTGGCCCACGTGTCCAACCGGAGGGAGCTGCGCGCCGAGTCCGGCGTAACTCTCTGCCGGATGCACTGGCGTCTGGATGATGCCTGGCGAGACAGCGTTCACCCGGATGCCGCGGGAGGCGTACTCTATGGCCAGTGACTTGGTGGCCGAGGCCAGGCCGCCTTTGGTGAGCGAAGTCAAGACAGAGGGCGTGCTCGAGTTGGCGTAGTCGGCCAGAGTGGTGCTGATGTTGACAATGTGGCCGTCTTCTCGCTTGAGCATCTCGACGATGGCGCGCTGAGTCAGCGTGAAGAATCCGGTGAGATTGACGCCCACCACAGCTGCGTAATCCTCAGCGGTGTAGTCGGTGAACGGCTTGGAGATGTAGACCCCGGCATTGTTGATAAGGGTGTCGATGCGGCCGAAGCGTCCGAGTGCCCCGTTGATGATCCGGTCGGTGGTGGCGGCTTCAGAGATGTCCCCATCAACGGTGAGCACAGCCGGGTCCCCATCGGGCTTGATTGTCCGGGACGTTGCCACGACCGCCCAGCCCCGCCGACGGTACTCAGCCACAAGTCCGGCGCCGATGCCTTGCGAACCTCCGGTGATAATGGCGACCTTGCGGTCCTGCTCGCTCATGACGTCCCCATCGTCAGCCGCGGGTGAGCGCCGGGTCACTCGGGTGGGGGGTGAGTGGCGTCGTCTGCACGCTCATCCAGGGGGACAACGGCAGCGACGCGAGGATCGCGTTCATCCCGGCCGAGTCGGGAGCCTGCCACAGGCCGAGCGCGCGGCCCTGCCCGGGCAGCGACCCGAGTCGCTCCAGGTAGCCTTGTCCGGCGAGTTCCCACGCCCGATCAGCTTCGCACTGGGTGGTGGCATCGACGTTCTGGGGTGCGGCGTCCGCCGGAACGGCCACGGTGAACGTGGTCAGGAACTCGCGGCCTTCTGGTTCGGGCGGGGGCGTTCCGGACCTTTCGGTCTGCCCGGCCGGGTCATTCGGGTGAGGCGAGAGCGGAGCGACCTCATCGGTGCGCCACACCCGCAGCGGCATCGAAGCGAGCACCTCCTCGAGTCCGACGCTGTCGTCGGCCGCGAACAGTCCGAGCGTGCGCCATTCGCCCGGTTGCAGCGGCGGGCGCCATAAGCGCAGGAGATGCCCCTGCGTGGCCAGCTCGCCCGAATGTGCCGCCTCGCGGGCGCGGATATCCCCGATGGCTTCCTCTGATGTCCCATCCGGCACGTGGGTGGTCATAGTCACGAGATACTCCATGGCAGCGCCTCCTCAGCCGAAGGCGGGGAAGCGGTTGGCGGTTCCTCCCGAAGCTTGGCACCGGGATTGCTTCATGGCTGTCGCTCCGCGGAGGGCTGGCGCGCCGCCCCGACCAGCTTGTGGAGCGCCTTGAGGGCCGCGACGTAGATCTCGGAGAAGGTGGGGAACGGCTGGATGGTGTCCCGCAGCACCTCGAGTGGCACCTTGGCCCGGATGGCCAGCGTGGCTTGCTGTAGCCACTCGCCGGCCTCGGGTCCCAGAGCGTAGGCGCCAGTCAGCCGGTCGCCGTCGCTGAGGAGGGTCAGAAAGCCCTTCGATTGTGCGTAGGCATGGGTGTACGTCGCGGTCTTGGCCACCTCGGAGAGCGGGGTGGTGGCGCTGAACGTGGCTTGTGCGGCGCCCACCGACGCCGCTTGGGGGTCCGTGTAGACGACGGAGGGAATGGCTTCGTAGTTGACCTGGCGGGTTTCGCCGAGGATGTTGGCGGCCACGACCTCGCCCTGGTACTTCCCGACGTGGGTCAGCAGCCGCACACCGGTGACGTCGCCAATGGCCCACAGACCCTCGCCGGCGCGCAGGTGGGTGTCGACCGGGATGCCGTGCCTGTCAGCGTGGACGCCGACTGTGTCGAGGCCGATCCCGTCCACGCGGGGACGGCGGCCGGTGGCGACAAGCAGGTGGTCGCCGCGCACCTCGCGGCCGTCACTCAGTGCGAGCACGTAGTCCTCGGCGTCACGGCGCGCCGCCGTCGCCTGGACGCCCAACATCAGTTCGACTCCGTCGCCACGCAGCACCTCGCCCAGCGCGTCGCCCAGCGGCGCGGGCTCATGGGCGAGCACACGTTCTGCCGCTTCGACCAGGACCACCTCGCCACCCAGACGGCACACGGCCTGGGCCATTTCGGCGCCGACCGGCCCACCACCGAGTATCAGCAGGCGCCGTGGCACGGCCTTCATGCCGGTCACCTCGCGGTTGGTCCAGACACCCTCCAGGTCAGCCAGGCCCGACACCGGCGGGACGACCGGATCCGAGCCGGTCGCCACGACGATGTGCCCCGCCGTATGGGGCACACCGTCCACTTCGACCACCCCCACCCCGGCCAGCCGGCCGGTGCCGCGCAGCAGGTCGATACCCCTGTCCGCCAGCCAGTGCACCTGGCTGGCATCGGAGTAGTTCGAGACCATGAAGTCGCGATATGCCAGAGCCGCCTCGACATCGACTTCGGCGCTGGCCGCCGCTTCGCGTGCCTCTTGAGCCGCCTCCCCGGGGCGCAGCAGCGTCTTGGAGGGGATGCACGCGTAGTAGGAGCACTCGCCGCCGGCCAGCTGGCGCTCGACGACGGCGACCCGCAGTCCCCCATCGGCCAACTCGCCTGCACAGTGCTCGCCCGGCGAGCCGGCGCCCAAGACGATGACGTCGTAGCTGCTCATGTGCGTGCCCCGGGGCTGGCCTGACCGGTGAGCCCTGGCTGCTCGTCCACCATGTACTGCGCGTACCAATCCGGCCAGTCCGGGTCGGGATGCCCGAGCTCCTCTTCGTGGTGCCCGTGGGCATCCTCGGCCCGACGCAGAGCGGCCGCCAGATCGGCGACGGAAGCGTAAGTGGCTGGCATCCTGATACCTCCTGCTCGTGAAGCGTGGCTGACCCGGCGAGTCGCAGCTCTCCGTGTGGTCACCGCCCCGGAAGGCGCGTCGTCACCTCTTGAAGAAACCAGCCGTTGCCGTCCGGATCGCTGAACGAAGCAAACGACCCATAGCTCTTGTGGTCTGGGGCCGGGCCGGGAGCGCGTGCCTTGTTGCCGGCGTGGTGGAACACCCCACCGGTGTCATGGAACACGTCGCTCACCTCAACCCCCCGGTCGACCAGCTGGGCCCGGGCTGCGTCGATGTCGGTGACGGTGAGCTGCAGACCTTGAGCCGAGCCCGGGGTGGCCGAGGTGATCCCACTGCCGAAGATGATCGAACACGCCGAGCCCGGCGGCGTGAGCTGCACGACCCGGAAGCCGCCTTCACCGGGAAAATCGGCGTCCAGGCGCCACCCCAGTCGTGCGTAGAAGCCCTTCGCCCGGTCTACGTCGGACACCGGGACCACCACCACTTCGAGCTTCATGTCCACCACCGCCGCTCCTCTCCGTCGGGACCGGAGCCACGTTCCTGCCTGCGGGAGCCGGTCCCGGCAACACATTCGCGCCGCTCGTCGTCGAAGTCCAGGCCCCAGTATCTGAGCAGGCGTCGGCCACGACCTCTTCAGGCCGAGGAACTGCCCGGCCGCTCCGACGCGGCCGGCGCGCCGTGGGCATTCTCGGCGGCTGATTTCTGTGCCCGTTGGGCCTCAGAAATGGCCCAGGCCGCGTTGACGAGCCCGATATGGCTGAAGGCTTGGGGGAAGTTTCCCAAGAGCTCTCCACTGGCGGGATCGACCTCCTCGGCGAGCAGTCCGACGTCGTTGACGAAGGCCACCACCCGTTCGAAGACGGTGCGGGCCCGAGCCGTCTGTCCGGCCCGGGCCAGGGCTTGGGCCAGCCAGAAGGTGCACAGAAGGAACGTGCCTTCCTCGCCGTCGAGCCCGTCATGGGACCGGTAGCGGTAGACAAGTCCCCGTTCATCGGTAAGCCGTTCTTCGGTCGCGTTGATCGTGGCCAGCACCTTGGGCTCGTCGGCGGGAAGGAACCCGACCAGGGGCAGCATCAGGTTGGAAGCGTCGAGTTCGTCCGAGCCGAAGGACTGGGTGAAGGCGTTGGCCCGGTCGCTCCAGCCTTTGGTGAGGATCGCCTCACGGATCCGGGCCTGGGTCTGCTTCCATGCCTCGACCCGGTCGGAGGCGTCGAGAGGGTCAGCTAAAGCCACCGCCCGGTCGAGGGCCACCCAGCACATCAGCTTGGAGTACAAGAAGTCGCGGGGCTCGCCGCGGATTTCCCAGAGACCTTGGTCTTTTTCCTGCCAGCGCCGGGCCGCGGTGTCGGCCAGTTGGACGAAGAACCGTCGTGTGACTGGTGCCAGATCGGGGGGCGCACCCCACTTGTCGGGGGAGGCCATTGGCCCGACTCGGGAGGCGTTGTCGAAGACGTGGTCCGAGAGGCGGTACACGGCGCTGAGCAGTTCGCCGTAGACGTCGAGCTGGCGTTGGTTCCAGGCACCGTTGCCCACCCGAACAGGGGCGGAGTGCCGCCAGCCCTCCAGGTGCGGCAGCTCCCGCTCGGTCAAGTCCCGTTCGCCGCCGATGCCGAACATGATCTGCAGGTCGCCGCCCCCGTCGAGCGAGCCGGCCGCGGAGGTGGTCACATAGTCAAAGAACTCATTGGCTTCGTCAGGGCAGGCCGCCACCCACAGGGCCTCGATCGTGAAGGAAGCGTCCCGGACCCAGGCGTAGCGGTAGTCCCAGTTTCGGGCGCCGCCAACCGCCTCCGGCAGCGACGTGGTCGCCGCCGCGCAGATCGCGCCGGTAGGGGCAAAGGAGAGAGACTGGAGCACCCGTCCGCTGTGGTGCACCAGGTCCCGCCAGGGACCTTCGTAGGCCTGGTGAAGCTCCGACCACGACTCCCACGCCGAAATGGTGTCTTCCAACCGTGCGCCTATCTCGGATTGGCTCCAGACCTTGGCCGTATCCGGCTCCGCCCGCTTCCGGTGATGCAGGGCGAAGCCCGCCGTCTCGCCGCGGCGGAGCTGAAGCTGGCCCGAGACCGCCGACTGGTGGTCGACGGTCAGGGTCGAGGGAGAAGAGAGGACGAGCACGTCGGCGCCCCCAAAGGCGGTCACGCCCCCGTCGACAGCATCGAACAGGGGACGGACCAGCCCATACTCGGGGCGCGGGACGTACTCCAGAGTCACCTCGACCTCTCCTTCAACGCACGTCACACTCCTCAGAAGAAGATGCGGTGCACCCTTGCCGAGCTCATGACCCCGGTTGCCATCGCCCATGGCCAGGGCGTCGGTAATCGCGACCGTACCCGTCGGCGTGCGGAAGGTGGTCTCCAACACCATGGTGCGGTCCAGGTAGCGACGAGTCACTTCTGTGGCGCTCGTAGCCCGGATCGACCAGTGGCCCGCTTCGTCACCGAGGAGGCGACCGAAGATCGACGGGCTGTCGAACCGCGGGAAGCATAACCAGTCGATCGACCCGTCCCGGCTCACCAGCGCAGCGCTGTGCCGATCTGAAAGGAGCGCATAGTCAGCTATAGGGGTCGTGCTCATGTGAGCTCCTTCGCCCGTACATCGCGGGATCGGTATCTGGCGGCTTGGGTGAAGCGCCGGGTCCCGCCCACTGTGGTCGGAGATCCGAGTTATCAGCCGGGGCTGTTCAGCGTACGTCACCCAGGTGTGGGCTATCGGGCCGATCTGCCTCGGCTACCCGGACCCCGAGGACGACCCGCGGGACAATGAGGATGCCTCCCACATTGACGGCACACGTGGGGCGATGAGGAGGTGACGCGGCGGCCGCGAAGGATCATGATGTGAGGAGAAGCTCAGCAGTCGCTGGGCTGGACGGGCTCGACTCCACCGCGGAGGTTGAGCGCCCGAGACGACGAAGGAAGCGGTGAGCCATGCGATCCGACATCAGGCCCGGCGGCACATTCCCCGACTACAGGTTGCCCGACCACACCGACACGGTGCGGAGCCTCAGCGAGCTCCAAGGCGAGGACCCGCTGGTCCTGACCCTGGCGCGGGGCAATTACTGCCCCAAGGAGCACCAACAGCACCTGGAGCTCGCGGCGAACTATCCGAAGGTCGCCGTGGCCTACACCCAGATCGTCACCATCTCGACCGACGACCACCACTCGACTCAGGAGTTCCGTGCCTCAGTCGGGGCCCAATGGACCTTCCTCTCCGATCCCGCTCGGACGATTCAGAAGGACCTCCAGATTCAGGAGTACACCGATCCCGAGCACGACCCGATGATCCCCCACACGTTGGTGCTCAAGCCGGGACTGGTGGTTCACCGTATCTACAACGGGTACTGGTTCTGGGGACGCCCGTCGTTCTACGACCTGTGGCGCGACTTGTGCGCTGCGTCGAGCGAGATCCGCCCCGACTGGGACCTGAGCAAGCCCGGACTGCGCGAGGCCTGGGAGGCGGGCGACTACTCGAACTTTCACGGTTGGAACAAGCGGGCTCCCCAGTCGGTGCCGACGTCGTATCAGTCATAGCCGAATGTGGATCTGCCTGCGCTGGCCAGACGCTCGACGTCGAGACTGTTGCACGCACTGAGAGATACAGCGCGGAAGGGTAGGTGGTAGTGGTGCGAACGCCGGTCTGCGAACTACTTGGGATTGAACAGCCGATCGTCCTGGCGCCAATGGTGGCGGTACCCCAACTGGCAGCTGCGGTCTCGAATGCCGGTGGGCTCGGCATGGTGACGCTGACGTGGTCCACTCCCGCTGGGGAGGTGGTGCGCGAGACGGCGGCGCTCACCGATCGTCCCTTTTGCGGCAATCTCGTACTTACCTCCGATCAGCACCGTCGCCTCGGTGAGGTGCTTGACGCCGGATTGAGAATCGTGTCGCTGTTTTTGGGGGATCCCGCCGGGTACGTTGAGCAGGTCCACGACGCGGGCGGAATCGTTTTGCACACGGTCGGCAGCGCCGAAGAGGCGCGGCGGGCAGTCGCCGGCGGAGTTGATGTCATCGTGGCGCAGGGTTGGGAGGCCGGGGGACACGTGGGAGGTCAGATTGCGACCCTTCCCTTGGTGCCTGCCGTCGTGGACGCGGTGTCGCCGGTGCCAGTGATCGCGGCCGGCGGGATCGGCGACGCCCGCGGGGTGGCCGCAGTGCTCTCGCTGGGCGCTCAGGCGGCGTGGCTGGGTACCCGATTTCTGCTGGCCCAGGAGATGCCCATCCACGAGCAGTATCGCCAGCGTCTGATCAACGCGGCCGAGACCGACGCCCAGTGGTACGCCGACCTGTACGACGTCGACTGGCCCGATTCGCCCCACCGCGCCCTACGCAACTCCACGGCCGAGATGTGGGAGGCGGCGGGCCGGCCCCCACTGGGGAGTCGACCCGGAGAGGGCGTCATCGCGCACCTCGCGTCCGGCGAAGCCATCGTCCGGTACGAGGGGGCACCCCCGATGGTGGGTACCACCGGTGATATCGAAGCCCTCTCACAGTGGGCCGGACAGAGCGTTGCGCTCGCCAAGCAGACCCAATCGGCAGCGGAGATCGTGGCCGAGCTCGTCTCTGGCTTGTAACCGAAGCCGCCTTGGCACTGGCGTCGAGGTACTGAGCCTTGTGCGCGACGAGGCCGTCAGCCCATCGGGGAAGGTTACGAACGTACGCCGTTGACGCACGTCCCCTACATGAGGTTGACTCGTGAATCGGCAGATCTGGGCAGCTCCGGATGGAAGGTGCAGCTTGGATGTATGGCGGCTACGCATGGTGCCCCAGCGCTACTGAAGACTTGGAGCAAGGATGAACTTTCAGGGTGTCGTGATGAACGTGACTGATCTCAATCGATCGATTGACTTCTATCGTGAGGTGCTTGGCTTTACGCTGCTGTCCCAAGAGCAGCAATTGGCGGCGGTGACCGCTCCGGAGAGCGATCACCCTCAGGTCATCGTGTTCCGAGCGTTTGGGAGCGATCGTATAGGGGGAGCTCGCCATACCGGGCTGCGAAGCTTCGTATTGGAAGTCGAGTCGGCCGATCAGCTGGAGCGGGTCGCAAGCGAGTTGGACTCTCGGAAACTCCTCGTCAGCCGGCGTGATCACAGCGAGTGGAGTGCGGTGGTAGGCCGCGATCCGGACGGGGTGGCTGTAGTCGTGGCCTGGCACCCCGGTGGGGGAAGGATCACCAAGGACAGCTGGGGAACACTCGATGACTTTCTCTACGGTATCGGCGAGTAGGCGGACGAAAAGCCCGGTCTATCTCCGTACATCAGCCCTACCCTCCGTCTCTGGTGGGAAAGAACGTGGAGCCGATCCCCTATGACGCCCCCGGAGCGCCGGGCGGACCCGACCTGTTCATCCCCGTATCACCGTTTCAGGAGGCGTTCTGCGCAGACCTGCCGGCCGAGGTCGCCGCGACCATGGCGGTGAGTCAGCGACCAGTGAGCGCGGCCGCCTTCACCGAGAACGCCACCGTCGCCGGGTGGAAGAGCCTGTCGTCGTGGTACATGCTCTCAGAACAGGACATTGCCATCCCGCCCGACTGCGAGCGCTTCATGGCCAAGCGGGCCAACGCCACCGTCGAATCGGTGAGTGGAGGGTCGCACGCTGCATTCATTGCCCAACCCGTCGTCGCGGCAGGTCTTCTCCTCAAGGCCATTGAGGCCACTTGACGAGTGATCGAACGGACCGCTTTGATCAGGAAGCCGCACCTGAGAGAGACTGCGTGGTAGTGCCGCCATCACGGCACCCCGACGGAAAAGTCTCGGACGAGGTGGAATCAGAAATGAACGCAACTGATCCTGGGATCACGCCCTCCGGACATACCCCTGAAGGTGGAGTCCTCCTTGGCAACGCCAGTGCGAGTCAGGGGATGGTCCTCTTTGAAGATCCACAGTGTCCTTACTGTCGACAGTTCGAAGAGCTGAACGGACCTCTGGTTACGGCCCGTGTGGACGCCGGTGAACTCGCAGTCGAATATCGGATGCGTTGCTTCCTGGGACCCGAGTCGGTGAGAGCGGACAACGCTCTCGCCCTCGCCGCAGAGGCCGGTCGCTTTGACCAACTCCGCCGAGCGCTCTTTGCGGCACAACCACCGGAGGGAACTGGAGGGTTCACGACCGAGGAACTCGTGCGTCTCGGTGCACGAGTGGGACTCAGCGGATCCAACTTCGTCTCGGGTGTGCAGACGGCCCGGTATGAGAAGTGGGTACTGAAGATGGAGGCCGCGTACCAAGCGCAGGATCCGCAGGGAACCCCTGCCGCATGGCTCAACGGCCATCCGCTCGATTCGAGCGCACTCTTGGACAGGCGGGCGTTCGAGAGGGTTTTGCGCGTCTAGGGATCGACGTCCCCCTGAGATCCCTCCTTCAGTCCGACCTGGCTCATGTGCGTGCCTGTCGTTGTCGTTTCGTCGGTGTGGGATTGCCGCCGCTAGCGCCCACTTGGGCGGTGACAGCGGTGGCGACGGCGCCGGCGTAGAGCTGGTTGGCGCGCCAGCAGTACCAGGCGACGATGCTGCGGTAGGGGTGGTAGGGCTCGCCCAACACATCGAGCGCTTTGGGGGTCGGAGTGGGAATGCCCCAGGCCAATGCGAAACCCTTGCGCACGCCGAGGTCGCCGGTCGGCCACACGTCAAGCCGCCGCAGTTGGAACATCAAGAAGATCTCCGCCGACCATTTCCCGATCCCCCGGACGGTGGTGAGGCGCGCAACGACTTCCTCGTCGCTCTCGCGCGCCAGACCGCGTGGCTCGAGCACCACGGTGCCGTCGAGGACCTTGGTGGCCAGGTCCTGCAAGGAGCGGACCTTGTTGCCCGACAGCCCTGCGGCTCTCAGCTCTTCTGTCGGGGTGGCGAGGAGACGTTCGGGAGTGATCTCGTCCCCGAGGGCGCGAACCACTCGGCCATGGATCGCTTGGGCGGCGGCGCCGGCGAGCTGTTGATGGGTCACCGAACGAACGAGTGCAGCGAAGTGGGTCTCAGTCGGTCGGGGGAAGGAAGGCAGTCCGGCTTTCGCCACCAGACGAGCAATCACCGGATCGCGCTCGGCCAAAAAACTGGCCGCATCACGGGGGCTCGGCCGGCGAGCCCGTCCGGTTGCCGGCTCAGTACCCGTCACGAAATGAGACGGTAGCAGTTCGCTCCCGTTGGGTTAAGGGC
>Ga0302325_10006823_pt1 | contig 25554 bp, 19 predicted proteins | sample Palsa_T0_2_FD_201948 | JGI IMG/M metagenome (GOLD analysis project Ga0302325, IMG submission 201948) | Peat permafrost microbial communities from Stordalen Mire near Abisko, Sweden - Palsa_T0_2 | ecosystem: Environmental > Terrestrial > Soil > Palsa > Peat permafrost | place: Sweden: Abisko... | reverse complement strand
GATCGCCGCCGCCTCCTCGCGCGGAGAGGCCCTCGACCACGTCCTGCTCGCGGGCCCGCCCGGTCTCGGCAAGACCTCGCTCGCGCAGATCGTCGCGCTCGAGCTCGACGTGCCGTTCGTGCAGACGGCCGGCCCGGCGCTCGAGCGCAAGGGCGACATCGCGGCCTTCCTGACAGCGCTCGAGCCGCGAGCGGTGTTCTTCGTCGACGAGATCCACCGCCTGCCGCGGGCGCTGGAAGAGACCTTCTACCCGGCGATGGAGGATGGCTGCCTGCCGATCACGGTCGGCCAGGGCGCGGGAGCCAGGGTCGTGACGCTCGACCTGCCGCCGTTCACCCTGATCGGCGCGACCACCAGGACGGGGCTCCTGACCACGCCCCTGCGCGACCGATTCGGCATCCAGCACCGCCTCGCGCACTATGCGCCCGACGAGCTCGCAAGGATCGTGCGCCGCTCGGCTCGGCTGCTCGAAGTCTCCGTGCAGGACGACGGCGCGCACGCGATCGCCTCTCGTAGCCGCGGGACGCCGCGAGTCGCCAATCGGCTGCTCAAGCGCGTGCGCGACTACGCGGAGGTCCGCGGCGACGGTGTCATCACGGGGCCGCTGGCCGCCGACGCGCTCGATCTGCTCGAGGTCGACGAGCTCGGACTCGACCGCCTCGACCGCGAGATCCTCCGTGCCCTGTGCGAGAAGTTCGGCGGCGGACCGGTCGGCCTCTCGACGCTCGCCGTCGCGGTGGGGGAGGAGCAGGACACGATCGAGGACGTGTACGAGCCCTACCTGCTCCAGCGCGGGCTGCTCGAGCGCACGCCCCGCGGCCGCGCGGCGACCCGGCGGGCGTTCGACCATCTCGGGCTCCCGCGAGCCGGGCCGCTGACCCTGATCTGAGCACGACCGCCGGCGTTCCTGCGGCCCCGACCGAACGTCACCTGAGCACCGGGCGCGCCCCGGCGGCCCCGGTCCGCCGCCGCCGCCGTCTATCCTCACGCCGATGCCTCACGAGCACCACTTCATATGCCCACATTGCGGACACCGGCTGATGGCCGCCGAGCGGACCGCCGGCTTCCGCCGCGAGATGCGGGGCTGCGAGAAATGCGGCTTCGGCTACATGTTCGAGCTGCTCGACGACTACTACCCGGCGCCCAACGCCGCCTTTTTCGCGATCGATGCCGACGGCAAGCTACTCGACTGCGGCAAGGGCTCGTTCGAGCTCACGGGGTTGAAGACCGAGCAGGTGATCGGCCAGCCGATCGGCGAGGTGCTGGGGCTGAAGTTCGAGGACGGCACCGACCATGTGGGCACGGCGCTCGAATGGGAGGTGCGCGTCCAGGGCAAGCCCGTCGAGGTGACCGCAGGCGCCGCTATCCACACGACCAAGGCGGTCGCCGACCTGTTCCCGGCCTACGATGACGAGAACGGCGGGCTGCTGATCGTGCTGACCCCGGCGAACCACCATTGATGAGTCATTCGAAATCCTTCATCTAGCTCGGCGGCGGAGCGGGTAAAGTGGCTTCTCAGCTCAGTCCTGACTCCTTTCGCGGCGGCGAACCTACCGCCGGCGGCATGCCAGTCAAGCGAATCCGTCCAGCTGTACCACAACCCTCCCGTGCGAATCGGGCCATGACTCCCCGGACGCACGACCTCACGCTATGACCGACCGCCAGCGCAACGGCTTCATCCTGCTTCTGGTCGCCGGGCTCGTCGCCGCGTCGCTGGCGGTGATCCTGACGCAGAAGACCGTCCTTGGCCTCGACCTGAAGGGCGGCGTCGAGCTCGTCTACCAGGGCGAGCCATCAGCCGCGGTCCCGAAGGTCACGAACGCCGCGCTGGCCACGGCGGTCGACATCATGCGCACCCGGATCGACCAGATCGGCGTCACCGAGCCGGAGATCCAGACCACCGGCGACAACGAGATCACCGTCGGCCTCCCGGATATCTCGGACCTCCAGCGCGCGCAGAATCAGGTAGGCACCACCGCTCAGCTCTACTTCTACGACTGGGAGCGCGATGCGCTCGTAACCAGTGGCCCGAACGCCGGCAAGAGCGTCGCGAGCCAGCTGCCGACCGAGGACCAGACCGCGATCCTGATCAGTCAGGGCACCACGGCGCTGGCGCCCGGCAGCCCCGGCGCCGGGAGCATCGCTCTCTACCCGGCGGTCGAGCTGGCGCACAAGCAGCAGCCCGCCGCTCCGAGCAAGAGCCAGAGCCACACCGTGCCGCTGTACTACCTGTTCGGCGCACCCGGTAGCGCGGCCTGCAAGCTCGCGGCGCAGGCAGCGCAGACGACGCCGATCGTCGGTGAGCACTGCCTGCTGGCCGGCCCCGAGACCAGCGTCCAGTACATCAACGAGGACCTGAAGCTCGCGTACGGCAACAAGCTCAACATCTCCCAGGGCCAGCTGCTGACAGTGCCTGTGGGGACGGTCGTGATCCAGGCCGTCGACGCCAGCCAGAGCAAGACGACGCCGATCAACTCTCCGGTGGCCCAGTTCTACGTGCTCAAGGACAACTACGCGCTCCAGGGCACCGACATCACCAACCCGCAGGAGAGCACCGACCAGGGCGGCAACCCCGACGTGCAGTTCTCGTTCACGGGGACAGGCCAGAACGAGTTCTCGAGCGTCACCAACCAGATCGCCAAGCGGGGGAGCCTGAGCCCGCCGGGCCAGACCTACAACCAGCACTTCGCCGTCGCCCTCGACGGCAAGCTGATCACGGTTCCATCGATCGACTACCGCCAGTATCCCGACGGGATCAGCGGCAGCAACGGCGCCGACATCACCGGCGGCTTCACCAGCACCAGCGCCCAGGACCTCGCGACGCTGCTCCAGGACGGGGCGCTCCCGATCAACCTGCGGCTGATCTCCTCCTCCCAGGTGTCGGCCACGCTCGGCAGCCAGGCGCTGCACCAGGGTCTGATCGCGGGCCTCGCGGGCCTGGTCGTGATCATCCTCTTCCTGATCGCCTTCTACCGGGTGCTCGGGCTGATCGCCACCGGCGCGCTGTTCGTCTACGCGATCTACTTCTTCGCGCTGCTCAAGCTGATCCCGGTGACCCTGACGCTGCCCGGGATCGCCGGCTTGATCCTCACGATCGGCGTCGCGGCCGACGCGAACATCGTCATCTTCGAGCGCGTCAAGGAGGAGGTGCGCGCGGGCCGCTCGGTCCGAGCCGGGATCGTCGAGGGCTACAAGAAGGGCCTGACCGCGATCGTCGACGCCAACGTGGTCACTCTGCTAACCGCGTTCATCCTGTTCGTGCTCGCGACCTCGGACGTCCAGGGCTTCGCCTTTACGCTTGGCGTCGGCACCATGGTGTCGCTGTTCACGGCGGTCATGGCGACCCAGGCGATCCTGATGACGATGGGCAATTCGCGCGCGATCGGGACGCCCACCGCGATCGGCGCGGCGAAGCCGAAGCGTACGTGGCGCTTCGACTTCATGGGCGCATCGAAGTACTTCTTCACGATGTCCGGCTGCATCCTGCTGATCGGAGCGCTCGCGATCGGTGCCAAGGGGCTGAACCTCGGGATCGACTTCACCTCCGGAACGCGGATCACCACGAGCCTCGACCGGCCCGCCACCCAGCAGCAGATCCAATCGATCATGAGCTCGCTCGGGGCCGGCAGCGCCCAGGTCCAGCAGGTCACCAACAAGTCGCTGGGCAAGTACGTCTTCCAGATCTCGACCAAGCCACTGACCGGCCACGTCGGAACGCTCGAGAACGATCTCACCACTCGCTTCGGGGTCAAGAGCTTCGACCAGCAGACCGTCGGCCCGACCTTCGGCCGGACCGTCGCCAACAGCGCGATCGAGGCGATCATCGCGTCGCTGCTGGTGATCTCCGCGTACATCGCGTTGCGGTTCGAATGGAAGTTCTCCGTGCCCGTGCTGATCGCGCTGATGCACGACCTGTTGATAACCGCCGGCGTCTACGCGCTGACCGGACGCCAGGTGTCGACCGACACCGTGGCCGCGCTGTTGACGATCTTGGGGTACTCGATGTACGACACGATCATTGTGTTCGACCGTGTGCGCGAGAACATCCCGCGGATGCCGCGCGCCGCGTTCTCGCAGATCGTCAACCGATCGATGTCGGAGGTGCTCACCCGGTCACTCGCGACCACCTTCTGCACCCTGATGCCGGTCGTCGCGCTACTCCTGTTCGGCGGCAACCAGACGCTCCAGAACTTCGCCTTTGCGCTGTTGATCGGCGTTGCCTCGGGCGCGTACTCGTCGATCTTCATCGCCTCGCCGGTGCTCACGCACTGGAAGGAGCGCGAGCATATGTTCATCAACCGGCGCCGGCGGATCGAGCGCGAGCTCGGCTCGGTGCCCCCGTACGCGGATTCGCGCCAGGACGTTGATCCGACGCCGAAGACCGCGCGCCGGACCGGCCGCCTGACGACGCCCGAGCCGGAGACCGTCTCCGCGGCCGAGTTCGAGCAGATGAAGCGCGATCTCGAGCTCGAGGAGAGTCGCGGGCGGACGACCTCGACGCTGACCAGGCGACTGGCGCACACCCCCGGTGCCGACGCCTCGGCGCCGCGCGCGAAGCCCAAGCCGAAGCCGCGGGCGAAGCCGCCGCAACCGCGCGCCAACGGTCCAAAGCCCGCTACCCCGGCGCCCGAGCCGGCTCCGCCCGCCGGCGCCCGCGGCGAGCCGGGACCACCCGTGGGTGCCACGAGCGAGCCGACGCCGCCAGCCGACGCCGGCAGCGAGCCGGCCCCGCCCGCTTCAAAGCGTCCCGCCCCGGCGCCGGATGTAGCCGAGAACGACGGCGTCGCCGCGATCCCGAAGGCCAAGCCGCCGCATCGGAAAACCACGGCGCGAAATCGCCGGCACGGGAGGCCACGCTGATGGGTTTGCTCGCCTGGACGATGATGGGCCTCGCTCTTTGGCACTTCGCGATCTGGCTTCCAGATCGATACTGGGGCGGCATCGTCGGCGCCTTCGTCGGCGCGCTGCTCGGCGCGATCCTGTTCGGTTTCGTTGTCAACGGGTTCCATATCCCCGGCCGCCACGCGACCGATCTGACGACTGCGCTCGAAGCGATCCCAGGCGCGCTGATCGGAATGGCGATCGTGTACCTCGAAGGGGCGCGGCGCGAGCGCGCGCGCGGTCCCGCCGAGATCGGCCTCAGCTAAGGCGACCGCCGCGCGATGCTCGACTTCGTCAAAGGCACGCTTCGCTCGGCGATCGGCGCCGCCGAGCACGTCGAGTCCGATGTCGAAGCGCACTCTCCGGCGGGGGTCGAGGCGAAGCTCGACGAAATGATCGTGGTGCTCCACCGGACCTGCGAATCCGCCGAGCGCCACGTCGAGGTGGTCGAGGCGCTTGCCCAGTCGCTCGTGCCGCTGACCGACTCCGTCTCGAAGCTCAGTGATCAGATCAGCGTGCTGATGACGGTAATGGCGCCGCTCGCGGCCGCGGAGCACGACATGTCGCGTGTTGAGGCGCTGTTCAGGCGCCGCCGCGGCGGCGACGGGGTCCGGACCACTGGCGCTCCGCTCCCGCCGCCGTTGCCCGGCCGCTGAGCCTGGATCCAGGCTGAGGGCTCGCGAGTGATCGCGGGCGAGTGCGAGATCCTGATTTGCAGCTCCCGGGGGAGGGGCTGTGCGTTGTGGTCGAGCGGTGCTGCCGGCCGGCGATCGCGGCGATCGCGTTGGTGATCGATCCCGCTCGCGATCAGATGACCCTCGAAGAGCGAGGCCCGTACTGCGTTTCCGGACTGCTGTCCGGCGCTTTGCATCACGACCCCCAAGGTTTCTGGCGGGCCGCCGGTGGCCGGGGGCTAAACCGTCAGAAAGGTCGCAGGCGTGTGACGCGCCCGTCACACCTCGCGCGTGCGCCGCCGCGCGGGCCGCAGAACGCGCTCAACGACCGTACGAACCACCACCACCGCATGACGCCCGCGCCCGGGCGGATCCGTCCCCGGTGGCGCCTAACCTGGGATCGTGCTCGAGCTCGCTGACTCATCCGCTGCCGCGACGCAGGCCGCAGCGCTGCCGCCGCCGAAGCCACGGCTCGAGATCCCGCCTTATGACCTCGAGGCTGCGTGCGCGCTCGAGCGCGAGCTCGGCGTCAGCCATGTGCTCGGCCAGTTGCTCGTCCGCCGCGGGCTCGGCGACGCGACAACCGCCCGCGCGTTCCTGGCCGCGGATGAGGTCCACGACGCGGATGCCTTCCTCGGCATCGGTGACGTCGCGGCGCTGATCCACCGCCACGTCCGAGCGGGTACGCGGATAACCGTCCACGGCGACTACGACGTCGACGGCGTCTGCGCGACGGCGATCCTGGTTCGCGCCCTCCGCGCTCTCGGCGCGAGCGTCGATTGGTTCCTGCCCAGCCGGATCGACGACGGCTACGGGCTGGCGATGACGACGGTCGAGCGTCTGGCCGCGCGCGGGACCGCCCTGCTGATCACCGTCGACTGCGGGATCACCGCCGTCGAGGAGGTCGCGGCCGCGCGCGCGGCCGGGATCGACGTGATCGTCACCGATCATCACAGCCCGCGGGCGGATGGGCTCCTCCCCGACGCGCCGATCGTGCACCCTGCCGTGTGCGGGTATCCGTTCCCGGAGATCTGCGGAACCGGAGTCGCTTTCAAGCTCGCGCAGTCACTCGGCGCGCCGACTGCGGCGGCAGACATCGAGCTCGTCGCGCTCGCCACGGTGGCCGACGTCGTCCCGCTCCGAGGCGAGAACCGCCGGCTCGTCCGTGAGGGCCTGCGGGCGCTCGCAAACACCGCCAAACCGGGCCTGCGAGCGCTGATGACGGTAGCGCGCGTGGATCCGGGAGACCTCGATGCGGGCGCCGTCGGCTTCCGGCTTGCGCCGCGGATCAATGCCGCCGGCCGGATTCGCCGCGCCGACGCCGGCCTCGAGCTGCTGCTGACCGAGGACCCCGCGCGGGCGGGTGAGATCGCCGCCGAGCTCGACGGCGCCAACGCCGAGCGCCGCGCGGTCGAGCAGCGGATCCTCTGGGAGGCGGAGGCGCTCGTCGCCGAGCTCGGCGAGCGCAGCGCGTACGTGCTCGCGGGGGAGGGATGGCATCCCGGAGTGATCGGGATCGTCGCGTCGCGTGTTGCCGAGCGGCGTCACCGCCCGGCGATCCTGATCGCCCTCGACGGCGACGCGGGCACCGGGTCCGGACGGAGCATCCCCGGTTTCGACCTCCTCGGTGCCCTGCATGCCGCGGCCGGGGATCTCGTCCGTTACGGCGGCCACCGCGCCGCCGCCGGGTTGACGATCGACCGCGACCGGGTGGACGCGTTCCGCGAAGCGATCGAGGAGCACGCGGCGGCGACCCTCACCGCGGCCCAGCTCGTGCCGGTCGAGCGCGTCGACGCGGTCGCCTCGGGGGCCCAGCTTGGCCTCGGGCTCGCGGAGGAGCTGGGGCTCCTCGAGCCGTGCGGCGCCGGGAATCCCGCCGCCCGGCTGCTCGTGCCCGGCGGACGCTTCGAGGACGTGCGGGCAATGGGGGAGGGCAAGCACGCGCGCTTCTCGGTGCGGTCCGGTGGTGGGTGCGCGCGAGGCGTCGCGTTCGGCTGCGGTGGAGAGCTACCGGTGCCGTGCGGAGTCCCGGTCGACGCGACCTTCCGCCTGGAGCGGAACACATGGCGCGGCTCGGTCGAGCCCCGCCTCGTCCTGCGCCACGCGGGGGAGCCGGTCCGCGCGCCGATCGAGACGCTGGGCGAGCCGCCCGAGTACGTCGTCGCAGCACTTTCCGAGCTCGACGATCCCGTCGTCGAGCACCGCGGCGTGGGCCCAGTGGCGCGAGCGCCAGACACGGGCCGGCGCGTCGTCCTCGACCGCCGCGGAGAGAGTCCACTGGCGGTGCTCGCCGATGCGCTCACGAGCGGCGGGCCGGTGCTTGCAGTGTGCGCTGACGTATCCCGCCGGCTGGACGGGCTGAGCGCGCGCACGGGCGGCTTCGCACTGTGCTCGTACCATGCGCTCGGGGCCGACCCGGCGCTGGCCGACAGGTTCGCGCACGTCGTCGCGCTCGATCCGCCTGTCGATGCCACCGGTCACGAGGCGCTCCTCATCCGTTCGGATTGCGCCAGTTCGGGATATGCGCACCTGACTTGGGGCGAGGCTGAGCTACGCTTTGCGGAGCAGATGCACGAGCTGGAGTACGGACTCCGTGCTTCGCTCGTCACCCTCTACCGGGGCCTCAGGGAGCTGGGGAGGGCGGCCGGCGGGGAGCTCGAGCGCCTGCTTCGCGGCGATGGTCGACACGGCCGCCCGGCGCGCCTCGCCGGCCGGCTGATCCGGGTTCTCGCGGAGCTGGAGCTCGTCAGCCTCGACCGGGATCTGCCGGCCCTGGCCATCGCGGGCGCGGCGCCTACCGCGCTGGAGCGCTCGCCGGCCTTCAGGGTCTACTCTCAACGGTACGAGGACGGACGGCGATACCTGAGCAGCGAAAAAGCCCGACGAAGCGCCTAGGCCGGTCGAAGACCGCGCCGGGCGGTGCCACGGGCAGCGGCGATCGGCGAACCGACGGCCAGAGCGGTCGCGGCGGCACGGACGGAAGGTCTACCCGCGCGACGCTGCTGCCGGCTGGATGGCGGCAGGTCGACCGCGTCGAGCACGAGCCCGCGTCCGTCGAGCGCGCGGAGCTGACGGCCGAGGAACGCAGCCTGCTCGGCGACCTCTTTGCGATCGTCGAGGAGCACGAGGAGCAGGCAGCCGTGTCGATCGACCAGGCGAAGGTGGAGGACGCGTTCGTCTTCGCCTGCGTGCATCACGCCGACCAGCTGCGCCGATCGGGCGAGGACTTCATCACCCACCCCGTGGGCGTGGCCAAGATTTGCGCGGGGATGCGGCTCGATACCGAGACGCTGTGCGCTGCTTTGCTCCACGACACCGTCGAGGACACCTCTGCCTCCCTCGAGCAGGTCACCGAGGCGTTCGGCGAGGAGATCGCGGGGCTGGTCGACGGGGTGACGAAGCTGACGGGCTTGACGTTCCAGTCGCGCGATGAGGCCCAGGCCGAGAACTACCGCAAGATGATGGTGGCGATGGCCACGGACATCCGGGTCATCTTGATCAAGCTCGCCGACCGCTTGCACAACATGCGCACGATCGGCGCGATGCCGAAGCAGAAGCAGATCGAGAAGGCGCGCGAGACGCTCGACATCTACGCGCCGATCGCCCACCGGCTCGGCATCCACGCGATCAAGTGGGAGCTCGAGGACCTCGCCTTCCAGACGCTGCACCCGCGCAAGTACAACGACATCAAGGGTCTCGTCGCGCAGCAGCGCACCGAGCGCGAGCGCTACGTCAACCAGGCCGGGGAGTACCTGAGCAAGGAGCTCGGCGAGCTCGGAATCGAGGCCGAGATCTCCGGGCGCGCCAAGCACTTCTATTCGATCTACGCCAAGATGACCAAGAAGGGGCGCGAGTTCAACGAGATCTACGACCTGACGGCGATGCGGGTGATCGTCTCCTCGGTCAAGGACTGCTACGGCGCCGTCGGGGTGATCCACTCGCTCTGGAAACCGCTGCCCGGGCGCTTCAAGGACTTCATTGCGATGCCGAAGTTCAACCTCTACCAGTCGCTGCACACGACGGTGATCGGTCCCGAGGGCCGGCCGCTCGAGATTCAGATCAGGACCGGCGAGATGCACGACCTGGCCGAGTTCGGGGTCGCCGCGCACTGGATGTACAAGGAGGACGGCACGGGCGGCGCGGCGGCGCCCCGCGACCAGGACGGCAAGCTCAAGTGGCTGCGTTCACTACTCGACTGGCAGCAGGACATGTCCGATCCGCGCGAGTTCGTGGAGACGCTCAAGGTCGACCTGTTCGAGGACGAGGTGTTCGTCTTCACGCCCAAGGGCGAGGTCAAGTCGCTCGCCTCTGGGGCGACGCCGCTCGACTTCGCCTACGAGATCCACACCGATGTCGGCCACCGCTGCGTCGGCGCGAAGGTCAACGGCAAGATCGTGCCGCTGTCCTACCAGCTGCGCTCCGGCGACATCGTTGAGGTCCTGACCTCGAAGCGCGAGCGCGGGCCGTCGCGGGACTGGCTCGCGCTGGTCAAGACGACCCGCGCACGTAACAAGATCAAGCAGTGGTACAAGGCCGAGTCGCGCCGGGACACCGAGCACACCGGTCGCGAGCTGCTGCAGGAGCAGCTCAAGAAGCAGGGGCTGCCGGCGCAGAAGATCGTCGGGTCGCCGCTGCTCGCCGACGTGATCAGGGAGATGGGCTTCCGCAAGGCCGAGGATTTCTACATCGCGGTCGGCGGCGCGAAGATCTCGGCCAAGGTCGTCGTCAACAAGATCATGCAGCTACTCAAGCAGGGGGAGGCTGCCGAGTCCGAGCCGACAGCGGCCGACGACCTGATGAAGACCAGTCGCCGGCGCGACCGTCCGAGCACCTCGTCCAGTCGTTACGGCATCGCCGTCGACGGGATCGATGAGGTGATGCTACGGATGGCGAAGTGCTGCCTGCCAGTGCCGGGCGACCCGATCGTCGGCTACATCTCGCTGGGGCGGGGGATCACCATCCACCGCGAGGACTGCCCGAACGTCGCCGTGCTGAAGAAGGACCCCGACCGCTTTACCTCGGTGTCATGGGACGGCGACGCCGACACGGCGTTCCGGGTCGAGGTGCAGGTCGACGGCTGGGACCGGCATCGTCTGCTCGAGGACATGTCTCGGACCTTCGCCGAGGCTGGGATCAACATCCTCGACGCGCACTGCGCCGTCAACCACCCGATGGTGAGCAACCGGTTCGTGGTCGAGGTCGGCGATACCCGGACGCTCGATCAGGCGATCAACCGGCTGCGGAACATCGACGCGGTGTTCGACGCCTACCGCGTCACGCCGGGCAGCGGCTAGTCCCACGGCGACGTCTGCGCGGACGCGCTGTGACCTAGCGGTGCGGGCGCTCCCTGTATCGTTGCGTGAACGTCAAAGAGGCAGATCGGAGCAACGCGATGGCTGAGCAGACTTGTGGGCACGAAGGGTGCGACTGTGCGGCGAGGGAGGACGGGTACTGCTCGGACTACTGCGCCAAGCACGGAAGCCACGAGGGACACATGGCACACGAGTGCGGCTGCGGCCACCCCGAATGCCACGCGGCGTCCGCAACGACGTGACCTAGCGCTCAGCCCGGCCGACGCCGAGTCCCGCACAGCCACGGCGCTGTGCGGTCTTGACATCGGCCGGTCTGGCTCTTAGGGTGAGATGGCCTCGGAGCATCTGGCCGGGGTGGCGTGAGTTCAAGCGAAGTCCGGTGTGATTCCGGCGCTGTCCCGCAACGGTGATGCCCTTTACTTCGGGTTTAGTCCGGTCGCCTTCCTCTCGTGTCTGACGACCAACCCTCGGATGAAGGGCGGTTCGTGCGCTAATCGCGCACTGGCTCCTTCGTCCTCCTGATTTCAACGGAGGATGACCATGGCAGGAAGGGCACTCAGGATCGGCGAGGTCTGGCGATCCCTGACTCTGTCGGAGCGCCGGAAGATGTTGGCGATGTTCGCGGCGATCGCGATCGTCAACGCGTTCGGCTGGGGGGTCTTCATATTGGAGATCCTGCCGCACCACTTCGGCTACGGGAAGCTCGGCCTCGGGCTCGGGGTCGCCGTGACCGCGTGGACGCTGGGAGCCCGGCACGGGTTCGACGCCGATCACATCGCGGCAATCGACAACTGCACCCGCAAGCTGATGGCCGACGGCGAGCGACCGCTCGGCACGGGGTTCTTCTTCGCGGTCGGCCACTCGAGCGTGATCATGATCGCCGGCGTCGGAATCACCGTCGCCGCGAAAGCGGTGTTCAAGGCCGTGGTCACGCCAAGCTCGGCCTTTGAGACCGCCGGGGGTGTGGCGGGGACAGCGATGTCGGCGACGTTCCTGTGGATCATCGCGGCGCTGAACCTGGTCGTGCTCGCGGGGATCATCCGCGTGTTCCTCGACATGCGCCGCGGCGTCTACGACGAGGAGGAACTCGAGGCTCAGCTACAAGCGCGCGGTTTGATGTACCGCTTCTTCGGGCGGATCATGCGCGGGGTCAAGCACGCCTGGCAGCTGTACTTCGTCGGGTTCGTATTCGGGATCGGATTCGACACTGCGACCGAGGTGCTTCTGCTCGCGGGGACGGCGGCCGCGGCTACGCAGGGACTGCCGTGGTACGCCGTCCTTACCCTGCCACTGCTGTTCTCCGGCGGGCTGATGCTCTGCGACAGCACCGACGGGTTCTTCATGAACTTCGCATACGGGTGGGCGTTCGCGCGCCCGGTACGGAAGGTCTATTACAACATCACGATCACCGCGCTATCGGTCGCCGTGGCATTCATGATCGGCGGCATCGAGATCGTCGGCCTGCTCTCCACCGAGTTGCACCTCCACGGCTGGCTCGGCGACTACATGGCCAACTTCAACATCAACACGGCAGGAATCATCGTCGTCGCCCTGTTCGTCGCGATCTGGGTTCTCGCGCTCTCGGTATGGCGGTTCGGCAACATCGAAGCCCGCTGGGAGGCCGCCGCCAAGCAAGCCCGCGCCGAGCGCGCGAACGCGTGAAAGGAACCCGTGGTGTCAGCCGACAGACACGGGTCCGCCGACGATCCCATCGTCGTACAGGCGGCCAATCTCGGCGTCCGTCAGCCCGAGCACGTCCGCCAGGACCTCGTCGGTGTGCTCGCCGAGCAGCGGCGCCCGGCGAGGGGGTAGCCGCTCGCAGCTGTCGAAGTTGAGCGGGGTACCAGGCATCAGGTAGGTGCCGATGCCGGGCTGCTCGACCTCCTGGAACATCGGATTCGCCGGTGAGCAGCGCTCGTCGTTCTCGATCAGCTCCATGAATGTCCAGTATGGGCCCCAGCAGACGTCGTGGGCATCGAAGATCGTGCGGATCTCTTCGAGCGTGCGGGCGATGGTCCAGGGCTTCAGAATCGCGCCGATCACCTCGCGCGCGGCGAACCGGTCGCCCTCCTTGGTCAGGTCGACGCTCAGCATCTTCTCGCAGGTGGTGAACGCCTCGGCCAGGCCGGTCGCCTTGACGAGGTTCTGCCACTGACGGAGGGTCAGCGCGACGATCATGATCCGCCGGCCCTCCTTGGTCGTGAAGTCGCGGCCGAACGCCCCGTAGAGGTAGTTGCCGTCCTTCGGGCGCTCGCGCTGGTTGATCTGCGCTTCGGCGATCTTGCCGAGGTTGCCGACCATGGCCAGCGCGACGTCCGAGAGGGCGACGCGTACGACCTGGCCAGTGCCGGTGAGCCGGCGGTGGCGCTCCGCCGCGAGCAGCCCCGCGGCGGCGAGCGTGCCGGTGATCGCGTCCCATGCGGGCAGAAGGTGGTTGAACGGCACGGCCACGTGGCGTGGCCCGGTCGCCCACGGAAAGCCCGTCGCCGGGTTGACCGTGTAGTCGACCGCCGAGGAGCCGTCGTAGTTGCCGGTGATGTTGACGGTGATCAGGTCGGGGCGGCGGGCCGCCAGCGCGCCCTGGTCGAGCCAGCCGCGAAGCGGGAAGTTGGTCAGGAACATGCCCGCATCAGGCCCCGGGGCGGTAACCAGCTCGGCAATCAGCTCGCGGCCGCGGCCGGTGCCCAGGTCGATCTGGATTGAGCGCTTGCCCTTGTTCAACCCCGCCCAGAACAGGCTCTTGCCGTCGTCGGTCACGGGCCAGCGGGTGTAGTCGAGCCCGCCGCCGATCGGGTCGAAGCGGATCACGTCCGCGCCGAGTTGCGCGAGCGTCATCCCTCCGAGCGGGGCGGCGACGAATGCCGAGCCTTCGACCACCCGCATCCCGGCGAGGATCCCGGTCATGCCATCAACCCCACGAACCGCCAGTCGAGCACCGGTTCGCGCTCGGCGCTCCCGTCGGCGCGGTCGGCGAAGACGAGGGCATGGAGGTCGAGCAGCCCGCCCTCGGCGAGCGCGTGCTTGCCGTCGAGCGTGAGCTCGGTGCCGAGGATGTCGCCTTCGAAGACCGGCGCGAGATGGTCGCAGCCGTGCCAGGCGACGATCGAGGCGAGGTTGGGAAGTGCGCGGGTCGCGTGCGAGGCGGCTAGCGAGATCGTGTGGCCGCCGTACACGAGCCGGCGGCCGCGCGCGCTGGCGCCCGCGTCGGAGTGCGCGTAGGCGAGGTTGAGCGTCAGGCGCACAAGCTCGGGGGCGGCGGTCACCGTGTCGCGGCCCTCGATCTCCCACACCGTCGTCTCCTCGAGCTCGGCGAAGTGCTCGCCGGGAATCTGCGCCCGTAGGCGCTCGAGTCGCCAGTCCGCCGGTACCGCGGCTCGGACCTGGCCCATGTCGAGATCCTGGGGAATATGGTCGAAGCTGTCGGCATGGCCGGTCTGCGCGTCCGATGAGCGCATCGGGATCATCGGGCAACGCCAGAAGTCGAGGACCGCCTCGCCATGCTGGTTGACGGTCTGAATCCGCAGCACGACCAGACCCGAGCCTGGGCGACCCTCGCGGGCCCGGTTCTGCCTCAAGCCGACGACCTGGGTGGTCGTGCGCAAGGTGTCACCGACGAACACCGGGCTCAGCAGCACGAGGCCACGGTAGAAGAGGTTGCCGAGGACACGCTGGGTGGGTCCGGTGGACTGGCCGATCGCGATGTCGCAGACGAGGTTCGGATGCGCGAGCTGACCTTCCCGTCCGGTGACCGCCCGGCTCAGCTCGGCGTCGAGCGCGAGCCGCAGGCGGTCGCCCGTGAGCGCCTGATGGAGCGCCGCGTGGCCGGTCGTGAGCGTCAGCGCCGGGGCGTCGTCGAAGACCTGCCCAGGTTCGAAGTCCTCGAAGTAGGGCCCGCCGACCCTGATCCGCTCGGGCGCTCGCAGCACGAATCTCCCTTTACACAAGTTGCGTGACCGGCGGCTCGTATAGCCGACCGCGGCCGATAGCGTAGTCCATTGCAGTCCGGATGTCGCCTGGCGTTGTCTCTATATGATCACCCGATGCGTGCTCGGCGCTCCTGCCTTTCGGTGCCAGGCGTATCGGTGAAGATGCTCGACAAGGCGCGCACGCTGGCTGCCGACGAGGTGATCATCGACCTCGAGGACTCGGTCCCGGCCGATCTGAAGGCACAGGCTCGCGACCAGGTGTGTGAGGCGCTGGCGAGCGGTGATTGGGCGGCCGCGACGGTGGCGGTGCGGATCAACGCGACGGCTAGTCCGTGGTGCCACCGCGATGTGATCCGGCTGATCGAACGCGCCGGCGATCGCCTCACCGGCCTGGTGATCCCCAAGGTGGAGGAGCCGGCGGACGTCGAGTTCGTGGCCCGCCTGGCGGGGATGGTCGAGCAGGAGTGCGGACGCGAGCACCCGGTCTCGCTGGAGCTCCTGATCGAGACGGCTACGGGCTTGACCAGGATCCACGACAGCGCGCGCGCCAGCGAGCGGGTGGAGAGTCTGATCGTCGGCTACGCCGATCTCGGAGCCTCGCTCGGACACCCGTTCCGGGACGGCGGCGAGGGAACCGCGGAGCGCTGGGACTACGTGCTCCAGACCGTGCTGGTGGCGGCGCGCGACGCCGGCGTCCAGGCGATCGACGGACCATACTTCGAAGTCGCCGATCTCGATGGTCTGCGTGCGTGGTCCTCGCGCACGCGAAGCCTCGGCTACGACGGCAAGTGGGCCCTGCACCCGGGTCAGATCGCCCCGCTCAACGAGGTCTTCTCGCCGACCCCGGCCGAGTTCGAGCAGGCATCGGCGGTGCTCGACGAGCTCGAGCGCGCAGAGCGCGCGGATGGTCGCGGTGCCGTGCTCCTCGACGGCCGGATGATCGACGAGGCGACCCGCAAGCAGGCGACGCAGATCGTCGCCCGCGGCGACGCAGCGGGGCTGACGCTGACCTGAAGGGGATGGCCGAGCCGCCCCGGTCATCCCCGCTCGAGCGGACTGGGAGCCCGGGGACGGTGCACTCGCACCTTCTGCACCGATGACGTCGGGATCTTCGTGATCACCACTGCGTGCCCGGTTGGGAGCGTCTTGATCGTGTCAGGGTCCACCCGGTAGCGCTCCACCTCGCGCCGCGTGCCGCGACCGGTGTCGCGCCCCGGCAGCAGCGCTCGCCTGTCGGTCTGGAACGTCTGCTCCCAGACCCTCTCGGTGCCGGCGATCTCGGCGATCGTGCGTGCGGAGGACGGTACGTCCTGCCGGTGGGCGATCTTGACGCCCGTGATGCCGACCAGCTGGTCTCGCAACCCCCGAGCGGCCCGCTCGAGGTCGGCGAGCTCCTGCGTTGCGACCACGACCGGGAGGCCCGCCTCGCGGCCTCGCGCGACGAGGTTGAGCGCGTGCTCGGCGCCGAGCGCCGACAGCTCGTCGAGGGCGATCATCGCGGGATCCGCGGGTGCCGCGGTGCCGCGCCCGTCCAACTCGCGGCCCTCCTCGAGACGGCTGCCCATCGCGCACGTGAGGTCTTCGATCAGGAGCGCACCGACCTGCGCCGCGAGCTTCCCGTAACGGCTCGAGTTGAGGCTGAAGAGCACGACCTCGCGATCGCGCAGCGAGGCCCGAAGATCGATCGTGCCGGCCCCTCCGGGCTCGAGGTAGGCGCCGGTGTGCGACTCGGCGATGATCGCGAGCCGGGTCTCGAGGCCGCGTACCGCGCTGAGCTGATCGGGGCCGAGCGATACAAGGTAGTCCTGCACGCGCGTGGCAAGCGGCCTCGGGACGTCCCGGAGCATTGTCACCAGGCGTCGTGGATCCATCAGATCGACGACGCCGCCGAGCGTTGGCTTGTGGTCCGGCCGCGCCTGCTCCCAGACCTGCAGCACGGTCTGCACGTAGCGCTCCGCCGCGCGCTGGTAGTGCGGCTCGGTCCAGCGCTCCGCCGAGATCAGCCTGTCTTTGAGCGCGGTGGGGTTCCCGTTCGCGAGCGGATTCCAGTGTCCGGGACCATCCAGGGTCCAGACACGAAAGGGTCGGCCCGCTCGCTGCGCCGCAACCGCGAGCTCGCGGGCGAACGCTGGGGATCCCTTCATGTCGATCGCGACGACGCCACGGCCACGACGCACCTGGTCGGTCAGGATGCTCAGCAGCGTCGTCGACTTGCCGGCGCCGCTCGCGCCGAGGATCAGCGTGTGCGCCGAGAGCTGGTGATCGGTGAGATGGACCGCGCTTCCGTCCTCCGCGGTTCCGAGCAGCGCCGCGGAGTCCTGTGTGGGCTCGGGCCGGGCGGCTCGAGTATGGGCGCGGCGGAGGATCGTGGTCCCGAGCGCCGCCGCCACCAGCGCCCCCGCAGCGATCGCCGTCGGCGAGAGCAGGAGCACCACAAACGCGCCGAGCACCAGGTACGGCGGCCAGCGTGCACGGTGCGGCGGCGGCGTCACCGGGCAAGGACCTCGAGCGTCGCTGCTCCGCGGGCTCGCTGCGGCGCGTCGGCCGGGTGCGCGGCCGGGGTTGACCTGAACCGATGCACGCGGACGAGGTCGGAGATCCTGAGTCGCGCTGCCGAGGACTCGATCTCGCGCCGGATCGCGGGCTTCTCGGCGAGGTACAGCACCGCGGCGATGCTCGGCTCGGCTGCGTAGCCGGCCAGGATTGTGTCGAGCCGCCGGCGCCCTTTGAAGGAGAGCTCGAGTTCGATTGCCACCCGCTCCTGGCGGGCTCCTACGAGCAGTAAGAGGTCGGGATAGTGGAGCCTGGTCCGACCGCCGGGTCCGACGCCGCCGAGGCGCACTCCGTACGGGGCCGCCCCGGTGCCCGTTGCCGGGTCGCCGCGGGCCGCTGCCATCCGCTCCGCAGCGGCGCGCGCCGCGTCACCCGAACGCATCTCGCGTTCGGAGACGACGCGCTCCACGGGACCAAAGGCCCCGCGGGTGGCTGCCAGCCACAGCCACGCGGCGCCGATGTCGTGCCGGTAGCAGCGGAGGTCGATGCTCGGCGTCGGAAGGTCGCTACCGATCATCGCCAGTCCGCGACGCGTCGCCTGATACCAGCCTGGCTGTTCGTGGAGCACCCGGGTGTGCTTGAGCAGACCTCTGGCCGTGAGCCCGCTGAGCCGCCGGTAGGCGACGCTCTCGCTCACGCCGAGCAGAGCTTGCGCGTGGGCCGCGAGGACAATGCGGTGCTCAGCGACGAAGGCCAAGAGCTCGCGGTCGCGGCCCGTCACCAGCCTAGAGCCGGCGTCCTGTCGCGGCCGTGGGCGCGGCGGCGGGCTCGACGCTCGATCGATCATGCCCTTCAGAGCCTCAGCGCGGGAAGAGTTCACCCCCGCGATGGGGGCTCTGGAGGCGGCCTGAACACGCGGCATTCGGCGCACGCGTGGGGCAGCCGCCTCCGTTCCGCAGCCCGCGCGCGCCTCGCGTGACCGCTGCGTTCACGCGATAGCAACCGGTGAGACTGCTCATGAGGTGGAGCGGGTCGCCACTGCGAGGCCGTCAGGCTGAAGCGGGTTCGGTCCGCGAGGATCCTCTCGGCCCGCTCGCGGCCGCTCTCCACCATGAACTCCGACAGCGATTGGTGACTGACGGCCGCGGTTGCCGGTGAATGGGCTCTTGGCGTCGGCGATCGTCGCGCTAGCGAGGCGTTCGCGTAGCCAACGTCGGCGACCGTCTCGATCGCAGCCTCAACGATCTGCGCCCGCCTGGCGTTACTCACAAACGAGGGGTTGTCGTCCGCGTCTTTTGACCGCGTGGCCAAGAATTAGCACTCCAAGCAGTTTTCTCGACGAGCGGCCAAACGGTTGTTAGCCTTGGCGAAGTGAACCTGCCGGCGGTCGACCTGCTCGCCTGGCACCCAGAGAAGACGTCTTTCTGAAACAAGAGAAGGAGATCAACAATGACGGCGACGCTGAAGCTGACGCACAAAACCATCGGAGTGGAGGTCCGTCGCGGCACGTACGACGTCGTGCTCGACGGAAAGCCTGCCGGATCACTCGAACTGAACGACCCGATCGAGATACCAGTCGAAACCGGACATCACACGCTACAAGTCCGCAACGGCCGAAACTCCAGCCGAACCGAGACCTTCGACGCGCCCGAGGGCGAAACCGTCGCCTTCCGATGCGGCGGAAAGCGCATCTTGCCGATCTTCCTCCTGTCCTTCGTCGTTCCGAGCCTGGCACTCTCGCTCCATCGCGAGTAGGCGCGCTCCCTGGTCAGAGCGCCATCGGACCGCCCGGCGCGGCAACCAGCCCGACCCCGCCGTCTGCAACCCATCAACACCTAGACGCCACCGCGTGTGGCGCCGGCACCCGCGCCAGCTCACGTCTTGCCGCCACCTGCCCGGCGGCCGCACGAACGTCGATCCAGCGGCCACGGGTCCCGACGGCCGCGCCACGTGGCGTCGTAGGTCGAGACCGGCGTCGCCGGAAGCGGGCGTGCCGGGTTCAGGCGATGACCGCGATCCCGCGGGGCGTCACTCCGAAACGCGCCTCGTGGACCTCGCCGATGTAATCGCCGTCGACCTGTAGCGGCAGCGGCCGGCCGTCGACCGAGCGCACGCTCAACCCGGACATTGCGGTGAAGGCGTGCACGCGGCGGTGGCGGGCGACGCGGGCGCGCTGTGACAGCGCCCGCCAGATGACCGTCGGGATGTCGATCGGGCTCGCCCGCTCGAGCACCACGCCCGCCAGGTCACCGCTTTCGAGCGTTGCGCCCTCGCCCATGTTGACGGGGCGATCGCCGAAGTACGTGTACGGCGTTCCGTTCTGGACGATCGTCGTCACGCCCCTGACGGTGCCGGCGCCGACCGTCACCTCCATCTTCGCCGGGCGGATCACGTAGCGCCGCGTGAACGTCCGGATTCCGACCGCCGTGTAGTACCACTCGCCGTAACGGGCCTTCAGACGAGGATGGGAATCGACGCATTCGACCACGCGCGCGTCGAGACCGACGCCCGCGGAGAAGACGAAATGGCGCTCGTTCACTTGCGCGAGATCGAGCCGGCGCGGGCGCCAGTCGTCGGCGAGGCGGAGCAGATGCTCGGTGGCGTCGACTACGTCAGTGGGGATGCCGAGCATCCGGCAGTAGACGTTCGTGCGGCCGCCGGGCAGGCAGCTCAGCGGCGTGTCCGAGCCGGCCAGGCCGTTCGCGGCTTCGTTGACCGTGCCGTCACCGCCGAACGCTACGACTACGTCGTAGCCCTCCCGCGCCGCCTCCTTGCACAGCTCGGTCGCATGACCTCGGGCCTGCGTGTCGATCGCGTCCACTTCGTAGCGCCCCTGCAGCGCATACACAACCAGGTTCTTCAGCCGGTCCGAGACCGTCGTCGCATAGGGATTGACGATGATCAGCATGCGCTTGCTCGGCGCGGCCGCTACGAGTGAACCTTCGAGGCGCTCGAGCGGGTCGGTTGAGGCGGTCGACATGCCAGCCCTGCTAACACCGCCGTCCGGGGGTCGTTACGCAGCCCCGCCCGATCGCCGGCCCTGGCGGGCATTCTCCGGCGCTGCCCCCAGCACTTGCCGATCGGTCGAGGCCGCGTCTATACTCCGTCGGACATAGCTGTACGCATCCAGAGGGGTGGAGGGATATGGCCCTACGAGACCCCGGCAACCGCCCCACACGGGAACGGTGCCAATTCCATCAGGCTCCAACAACAAGGCCTGGGAGATGTGGAAGAGGCGGTTTCTCATGGACCTCCGACCACAGACCCCGGCGGAGGTTTTTTATATATGCCGCCCGAGTCTCTTCGCTGCAAGGAATGTAAGACCCCTTATCCGCTCGACGCGCGGTACGTGTGCGAGCAGTGCTTCGGTCCGCTCGAGGTCCTCTACGCCACGAGCCCCGACGCCGATCCGGCGGCGCTGCGCCGGCGGATCCAGGCCGGCCCGCATTCGATCTGGCGCTACGCGGACTTCCTGCCGCTCGAGTCGCCGCCTCGGGGAACGCTCCCCGCGGGCTGGACGCCGCTGCTCCGCGCCGACCGCCTCGGCGAGCGGCTCGGGCTGCATAACGTGTGGATCAAGAACGACGCCGCCAACCCCACGCACTCGTTCAAAGACAGGGTCGTAGCCGTCGCCTTGGCGCGAGCCCGCGAGCTCGGATTCGAGACGCTGGCCTGCGCCTCGACCGGCAATCTCGCCAATGCCGTGGCGGCCCACGCGGCGGCAGCGGGGCTCGAGTCGTACGTTTTCATACCCTCTGATCTAGAGGAGCAGAAGGTGCTCGCCACGGGCGTCTACGGCACCCACATGGTGTCGGTGCGCGGGAACTACGACGACGTGAACCGGCTGTGTACCGAGCTCTCGGGGGAGCACGAGTGGGCGTTCGTCAACATCAACATGCGTCCCTACTACGCCGAAGGTTCGAAGACGCTTGCGTTCGAGACGGTCGAGCAGCTCGGATGGCAGCTCCCCGATCGCGTCGTCTGCCCGATCGCGTCGGGGTCGCTGTTCACGAAGCTGGCGCGAGGGTTCGAGGAGTGGCTCGACGCCGGCCTGGTAGCAGGCAAAGTGCCGACGATGAACGGCGCACAGGCGGCCGGATGCTCTCCGGTGGCGACCGCGTTCGAGGGCGGGCATAGCGTCTGCCGCCCCGTCAAGCCGAACACGATCGCGAAGTCGCTCGCGATCGGCAATCCGGCGGACGGCCCGTACGCGCTCGATCTCGCGCGCCGGACCGGCGGCTCGATCGACTCGGTGACCGACGATGAGATCCGCTCCGGCATCAAGCTGCTCGCCGAGACGACGGGCATCTTCACCGAGACGGCGGGTGGGGTCACGGTCGCCGTCCTCGCGAAGCTCGTGGAGCGCGGCGACATCGATCCCGACGAGACCGTGGTCGCATACATAACGGGCGAGGGCTTGAAGACGCTCGACTGCGTGCGCGGAACCTTCGAGATGATGGAGATCGAGCCGACCGTGACCGCCTTCGATCAGGCGAGTGCGGCCGATGCGGTGGCGGCGTGATGTCGGTAACGGTGAAGATCCCGACTCAGCTGCGGTCCGCGACCGACGGCGAACCGACCGCGGCGGTCGAGGGCGAGACGGTGGGGGAAGTGCTCGACGCGCTCTACTCGCGCTTCGGCGAGCTCCGCAGCCGGATCGCCGAGGACGGCGGGCTGCGGCGGTTCGTGAACGTCTACGTCGGCGGCGACGACATCCGCTTTCTCGATGGACTCGATACGCCAGTCGCCGACGGCGACGAAGTCACGATCCTGCCGGCTGTAGCCGGGGGTTAGCGACCCGGGGTTCCGACCACAAGTGTGCGAAATCCAACGCTAAGCGTTAGTCGCCGTTCGGGTTGGCCGTCGGATAGGGATGGCGTGGCTCCGAGCGATCTGGCGGCGTGCTGCCTTGGATTGCGCTCTTGTGCAGGGCTTTTATGCGATCGGACCGAGAACGCGACGTGTCGCGTCTGGCAACGCTAAGCGTTAGTCGCCGTCCGGTTAGTCGCCGTGTCGGTGAGGAGGGCTTTGAGTTCTGGGGGTAGCCGGAGCGGTCGGTGGTTGCCTTTGCGGGGTCCGGCGTGGAGGTTGATGTCGTGGTAGCCGATCAGGTTGATGTGCTCGTGCTGGGCGTTGTGGACGCCGGCGATCGCGCCGTCGGGCAGTTCGATGCCGAGCTGTCCGAGTTCGGTGAAGGCGAGCGCGAGGTATTTGGTGTTCCAGTAGTGCACGCAGTTGGCGCCGAGGCGGCGGGCTTCGAACTGGCGCGCGACTTGTTCGGGGTCGCGCGCGCGGACGCGGCCGCGGTTGCCGTGTCCGAGTGCGCGGCGGAGCGCGTTGGCGTTTTCGCCCTTGTTGAGCTGTGCGTGCGATCGGCCGCGCAGCGGTGGCTCGCCGGCCCAGCGGAGGATGAAGTTCGTCTCGATGACCCGCCCGTACTCGCGTAGCGCTTTGGCGGTCCGGTCAGGCTTGGGGTCGGTCGCCAGCTGGGAGATGAGAACGCTGGGGGCGATCCAGCCGCGTTTGATCGATCCGGCGATCCGCTGCAGCTCGTCGTACTGCTCGGCGATCAGCTGCCGGTTCGCGCGGTGGGTGAGTAACAGCTCCGCGGGGACGTGCGGGTCGGGATCGCCGAGCAGGTAGCGCCTGCGGTCGGTCAGGTCGGAGAAGCGGGCGTAGAGCTCGAAGCCGAGCAGGTCGGAGATCGCGAACGTCAGCTCGGTGTTGCCGTGCGCGTCGGTGGCGTGCTGGACGTTGGCGGTGTCGAGGTGCACGAGCGGGTCGAGCGTGTGTCAGCTCTCGTGCTCGGTGACGGGGATGACCTTGCCGCCGAAGTGCCCATACTCGCCGGTGATCCACAACAGCCAGGTCAGCATCCGCCGTCTGAAACCGGTGTGCGGGCGGCGAACGACGCGATCGGGCTTTTGCCGATCGTTTCGTAGCGCTGCCCGTCGGAGGGGGTCATCAACAGCTCCGCGATCCATTCGTGCGGCAGCAGCCGCAGCGCCTGGACGATGAGGGCGTTGGCGGCGTCGAGGTTCTCGGCGGTGAAGTGACGGCTCGCAGCCTCGCGCAGCTCCCGTTCGGTGAACCCGCATCCGAGCGCCATCTGCGCGTAGCTGACGCCGAAGATGTTCGCGAGCAGCGCGCCGACGAGCTGGCTCTGGCGAACCGGGCTGCGCGCGCCCTGCCCGTAATGGGCCAGCTCGGCGAGGAACGGCACGTCGCGGTTGACGTCGATGAGCAGTTGCGCGTATTGCACCTCGGGCAGCATCTGCGGTGCGAGGAGCGCGAGCCCGGACTCCGGGATCTGCCGCTCAGACGGCGGCTCGCCAGTCAGCCGGGTGCCGTCGTAGAGGACTCGCTCGCCGCGCTCGTAGCCGTCCTGAAGCTGGCGGGCGAGGTGCCGCTGTTCTGTTTCGAGCTGCGCGAGCCGCTCGGCGGCAGACAGCGGCCGGTCGAACACCGCGGCCAGCTCGACGCGCTCGCGCTGCCACTGCGCTCGCGGCATCATCCAGCTCGCGGGATCGCCGTAGCGGTGACTCGCGGCGCGATACAGGCCGCGAGCGCGCAGCGCGTCGCGCACCTGCAGCCACAGCGCCAGCTCAAACCGGGTTCGCACCACAACACTGTCGGGATCGATGACCCAGCGTCGCAGACAGCGGGCAGCACCCCCAGCGGCGCGTCGATCAGCGCCGGTTTCTCGCGATGTCCGTTCGTGTAGCGGATTGCGTCAAGCAGCGGCTCGTAGCCGCGGGCGGCCTTGAGATCAAGTGCGCCGAGCACGAGCGGTGCGAACTGCGCCAGCTGCGCGTGGCGGGCGTGCTGGGCGTCGCGGCGCTGCTCATCGATCGGCTTCGCCAACTCTCAGGATCCTCCACGCACGCGCGCAGCACCGGCTCGCCGACCTCTCGCAACGCCCGGGCGAGCGGATCCTCCCCACCCTCAAGCGCATCCAACAGGATCCGCGACAGGGTGCCGGCAAGCCGCGTTCGCTCATCGCGCGCCCGCGCGGTCTGCTCGCGCTGGTCCCGGACCGCTGTCCGGGCGCGGCGCTCCATGTTCTGGATCGCGGTGCAGTACCGCTCGATCAGCTCATCACCGCGCTCGACGAACATCTGCGCAATGAACACGAGCAGCGACGGCTGCCGGCGAGCAGGTGGTAGCCGGGCGAGCTCCCACGCCGCCCGCCGCTTGGCGTCAGCCGCGAGCATCCACACCCGCCCGGGCGGCAGCATCGACAGATCAACCCCGCCAGCACGCACGCGATCCAGGTGCAGATACTTCTCGACCTGACCTCGGATCGCCGCCGGGGTGCTGTCATCCGCCGGCGTGCGCAACCACTCAAGCCTCGTCACGCCATCGGGCTCGCGCAGCTCCAGCAGCCGGTCCAGCTCACGTGGCCGGTCGCCCTCCATCTGCTGCGAGAGGAGATCGTGAGTGGTGGTGTGCGCGCGTTCGCGGGCGGTGCCGATCATCCGCACGAGCGCGTCGACCGGCGGGCGGACGATCCGCTCCGCCAGTGTGTGCTCGCAGCACAGCTCCCAGATCGCCTTCGGGCGCTCGTGCTCGATCGCCCGCAGCTCAAGCCACCGCTCCAGCGTGTCGCGCTGCGCCTGGTCGAACGCCCGGAAGCCGGCGCGCTCGCGGACCGCGGCGAAGTGATCGGAGCGGGTCTGCGCCCGGACGCCATACACGAGCAGATCATCGGGGTCGGTCTCGAGCTGCTCGGACAACGCCAGCAGCGCCGGCCGCGGTAGCTCCGCCAGCTGATCGGGCACGAACCCAAGCCACCGCAGCGAACCCAGCTGCACCGCGACGCCGAGCCGCGCGTCACCGCGGTGAGAGAGCGCCCATCGCAGATCCTGCGGGGACAGGTCGAAGAACCGCTCGACATCCTCAGGTCCGGCATGGCCCGGGAACGAGCCGAGCTCGCGGCGCTGCGCTGCCGACGGCCAGCCGGCCATCAGAACTCGGTCTCCATCCGCTCCATCGCCGCCTGCCGATCCGCGACCGACGGCAGGCTATAGCGGCGCGTGGTCTCAAGCTTCACATGGCCGGCGATCTCCGAGACCATCACGAGATCCTCACCCTGGCGCACCAGGTTCGTCAAGCACGTATGCCGCAGGACATGCGCGGACAGACCGAGGCCCGCGTCCCTAGTTCGACTTGGTGGTTGAAACTTGCAAGGTTGTGACGACTTTATGCGGCGGGAGCGAGGCGCGCGTCGTGGACGTATTGGTTGACAGCGCCTTCCAGGGTCGCGAG
>Ga0302325_10006819_pt1 | contig 25556 bp, 20 predicted proteins | sample Palsa_T0_2_FD_201948 | JGI IMG/M metagenome (GOLD analysis project Ga0302325, IMG submission 201948) | Peat permafrost microbial communities from Stordalen Mire near Abisko, Sweden - Palsa_T0_2 | ecosystem: Environmental > Terrestrial > Soil > Palsa > Peat permafrost | place: Sweden: Abisko... | reverse complement strand
CATTGGCGCCTCGCCGCCGACTTCAATTGCGATCTCCCCCTGCTGCAGGCGGCCGCCGGTGACCGGGCTATTGAACACGAGCATACCGCCGTGTGCCTCCAGCTCCGCCTGGTATGCCAGCATTAATCCATGTGAATCGACGATGCCGCTGGACGGCGACAGCAATGCCGCCGCGCAGCGCACCTCCGGCTCCAGTTCCTCGACCTGCTCGATGCTGAGTCGCCGCAGATCGTCGACGCCGTTGACACGGGCCTGTTCCTCATATTTGGCCAGCGTCGGGATCTCCTCCCGGGAGCTCGCGACGATCAGCTTGCCGATCCGCCGATGTTCTACCGAATTTCGCGCGCAGAACTCATACATGAGCTGCCGCCCCTGCACGCACAGGCTCGCCTTGAGCGATCCGGCCGGATAATAGATGCCGGCGTGTATCACCTCGGAATTGCGGCTGCTGACGCCGCTGCCGATCGTGCTCTCCGCCTCGAGCACGATGACCTCGCGGCCCGCCAGCGCGAGTTCACGCGCTATGGCGAGACCCACGACCCCGGCGCCGATTACCGCGCAGTCGATCCGCTCAGGCATGGAACCGTCACGCAGGATTACCTGAGCAGAAACTTACTTGCGTGGAACCCCTCTGCCCAGCCTGAAGTGCCGCCAGACTCGATTCCGCGCAACCGCATCAATCCGCGAAATGTCTCATCAGTGAACCACGGCTTCGCCCGCTGCGTTGGGTAGCTGTCCCACAGGATCGATATTTTACGTTCCGCCTGCGCCCGCGTGAGCGCGATATAGGCGGCCGGCGTCGTCAGGCCGCCTTCGTATTTGGGGATCTCGTATTCGAGGATCAGGTGGTTGCGGAAAGTGTTCCAGGTCAGATCGGCCACCACGCGATGGTCCTGATGCAGATCGGCGCGATGGTGGCTGAACACCAGGTCGGGGTCGGGTAACTGCTTCAGCGATTCGAACACTTCCTTGATCGCAGTAAAGTGCGCCGGGAAGAAGCCGTCGCGAAACCTGTGCACCAGGACCCGGGCCTTGCCTGCGCCGCGCAGGAAACGCTTCGCGCTGTTCCGGAGCTCACGCTCCCGCACCGGGTTGGAACCGATGACGACCCAGGTGACTTCCGCGCCGGGATGGCGACTGAGCAAGCTCAGCATGGCGCCGCCGCAGCCGATGTCGATATCGTCGCAGTGCGCGCCCAGTGCAAGAATGCGCAGCCGCCCGCGGCGTGCGGCAAGTTTGGCAATTTCCAGCGGGTGCATCGTGCCTATCGGCGCTGAGCGGATAATTCCACGCCCGGGTCAGCGAGGCGAACCGGGCGGCGGCTTGTTCCAGACCACCCAAGGGCAGGTCCCGCGCGCTTCCATGCGATCGAAGGTGATCTTGTCCTTGAAGGTATCCATACACTGCCAGAATCCTTCCCATTGATAAGCGATGAGCTTGCGTTCGCCGATCAGCCGCAGGAACGGCTGCTCCACCAGTTCTTCGCCTTCCTTGATGTAGTCGAATATATCGGAACGCAGAACGAAATAGCCACCATTGATCCACATCGCCTGGTCGGGCATGAGTCCGAGATTGGTGACCAGCCCGTCAGGCTGGCTCTGGACCGCATGGAAACTCTGCTTGCTGCGCACGGCAACGAAGCTGGCGACTGCATCGCGTCCGGAGAACTGCTCGATGTGCTGGTCGAGCGGCAGATCTGACAGCCCATCAGAATAATTGGCGAGGAAGGACTCCTCGCCCTGCAGATACTTGCGCGCGCGCAGCAGGCGTTGACCGATGTTGCTGTGCAGGCCGGAGTCGACGAAGGTGATCCGCCAGTCATCGATATCGCGACCATGCAGTTCGATTTTGCGCCCACCATCGCTGAGCGTGAAATCGTTCGACATTGCCTCGGAGTAGTGGAGAAAATATTCTCTGATCATCTCGCCGCGATAACCGAGGCAGAGGATGAAGTCCTTGTGACCATAGTGCGCGTAGTAGCGCATCAGGTGCCATAGGATCGGCCGGCTGCCGACACTGACCAGCGGCTTCGGGATGGTGTCGGAATGTTCGCGTAATCGCGTACCCAGTCCTCCGCAAAATAGCACAACTTTCATCGTCTCCCTCCACTGGCCGATCTGGTTGGACGGCGCCGCGCCACGGCGGACGTCCGTGGCTTGCGTTTTCTGGCAGCTGGCTTTTGGGTCGCGAGCAACCCCGCGCCGCCAAGTTCATCCGCCGCGATTTGTATTGCCGCGTAGCTCAAGCCCGAGCGCTGCGCGATGTCGAGCAGCGAGGCGCTGCCGTCTGATTGATTCAGCACCCAGAGCATGGCGCGCTCGCGATCTGCTGGGCTGCGCCCGCCCGTGGCACCGTAAAGCCCGCGCTTGCCGAGCCTGGGTTCCCCCTTAGGGCTGAGGTTGACGTAGCGACGGTTGGTCTCGAGTATCGAGACCGCCCGCTGACACACCTCCAGGCTGCGTTGCAGTCGCGCGGCGTTGATCAGCTTCAGGTCGTCGGCCGAGCTGTGGTATTGCGGATAACCATCGTTGACCGAGCGGGTCAGCCGGCCGACTGGCAGATTGAAGCCAGGCGAACACAACTGGCGCTCGTCGTAACCGTAGGGCTCGAAGTCGATGACGTTGCCGGGTGGCTCTTCCGCCGCCACAAGGTAGGCGAGCAGCTGGTCGATTTCGCAGTTGCCGCGGCGACTGCGTTTGTAAGTAAGTGCGCCGGGATCGCCCAGCAGCCCCAGTACCAAGCCGTGCCGCACATGCTTGAGCCGCTGCTGGTTGCGGCTGAGCCAGCACAGCGAACCGATGGTGCCCGGGGCAAACACAAAACGATAGCTGTAGCGGCGCGGCTGTGAGCCGATCCAGCCGGCCAGGAAGGTGGCGATCGCCATGCCGCTGGTGTTGTCATTTGCCAGCGAGGGATGGCACACGTGCGTGAAGAACAGGACTTCATCCTTGCTGCTGCCGGGAAGCACGCATTCCGCATAGGATAACGAGCCGGGCGCGAGCGAACTGTCCACGCGTGCCTCATAGCGTCCGCGGGGCAGACCCTGCAGCACCCGGTCGGCCAGGCAGAAGCCCCAATGGCGACGATAGTAGCTGGTCCGGTATGGGATCCAGTCCGGATGCGCGGGCAGACTATGGCAGTGCGGCTGCAGCTCCTCCAGCGACAGCGTGCGCCGAATCGGTTCGGAATAGCTGACGATATGCAGGTTGTGGGATCGAAAATCCACCACCCGCTCGCCGTCCGGGCCCAGCACGCAGGCATCGTCGATGTTCCATTCCAGGGGCACCTCCCAGTCAAATACCTTGGTGCCGCTGGCGACTTCGTGCCGCTTGAGGTCGATGTGCCGCCCGATCAGGTCCAGCGTCTGGCGCACGCCATTGCCGGTGATGCTGCGGCAGATCGGGTACAGCTGTGACGCAAACGCATACAGCGCCTGGCCGTCACCGGGAGCCGCCGGCAGGCCAGGCGCGGATGGCGCAACAATCACCGAAGCGGCTGCTCTCACAATGCTTGCCCCGGCTGCGCAGAATTCGAGCGGCGCAGCAGTTCGGACTCAAAATCGGCGCGATTGAAATCCGGATAGGCAGCGTCGCGCTCGGAAATCGTCAATTGCGGCATCGCCACCCAGGATATCGAAAACGACGGATCGTTCCACCGCACACCGGCTGCCAGCTCCGGCGCAAAGCGGTCAGTCATCTGATACACCACTTCGGTGCCGGGCAGCAGGGTCTGGAAGCCATGCGCAATCCCGGGCGGAATGAACACCGCGTCGCGATTGTCCTCATCCAGTGTCAGCACAACGTGCTGCAGATAGGTAGGCGATGGGGGCCGCAGATCGAGCAGGACGTCCCGCACTCGGCCGCGGACGCAGCGCACCAATTTTCCCTCGCGTGAGGGCGGCCACTGAAAATGCATGCCGCGCACGGTGCCGGCGTGCTCGTTGTAGGACACGCTGGCCTGCACCGCGTTCACCGGCAGCCCCGCGGCGGCAAATTCGTCAATACAGAACGTGCGCGCAAAGAATCCGCGCGAATCCGGATGCCGTTCGATCGCTATGAGCGCGGCTCCCTCGATCGCCAGGGGCTCGAAGCGCATATCACCGCCAGAAGAAGTCGCCGTCGATCTGGCCGGTTCGAGACAGGTAGCGGATCTGCTTGAGCCGGGTAAAGGCCCGAAATTCGTAAGTTGTCTTGTCGAACTCGATCTGCTCGAAGCGCGCTCGCAGCTCTTCCGCACCCCGGCGCGCATTCCAGCCGCAGCTGAATCCGGGCAACTTGGTCGCGATCTTGTCGAATGAAACCCGGTAACTGCGATTGTCGGCGCTGGCATTGCCGGTGGACAGTTCGCATCCGGGAAACACGTCGGCGACGATTTGCGCGATCTCGCGCACCCGATAGTTCTCCGAGTTCTGGCCGACATTGAAGATCTCGCCATTGACCGCATCAACCGGCGCATCCAGCACGCAGCGGATGGCGGCAGCGATGTCCTCGATGTGGACGATCGGCCGCCATGGACTGCCGTCGCTGGTCATGGCGATGCGCTTATTGGTCCAGGCAAGCGCGCACAGATCGTTGAGCACGATATCGAAGCGCATGCGCGGCGATGCGCCGTAGGCGGTGGCGTTGCGCAGGAAGGTGACGCAGAAGCCCGCATCCGCCAGCGGCTTGACGTCACGCTCCACCATCACTTTGCACTTGGCGTAGGCCGTCTGCGGGTTGACGGCACTCGACTCGTTGAGGAAGTCGCCGGTACCGACGCCGTAGACGCTGCAGGAAGAGGCGTAGACGAAGCGGCGCACGCCGGCGGCTTTCGCCTTGCGTGCCAGCTCGAGCGACCCCTGGTGGTTGATCTGGTAGGTAATCTCAGGCCGATTCTCGCCGAGCGGATCGTTGGATAGCTCCGCCAGATGCACCACCGCATCAAATCCCTCAAAATCCTTCTGCTCGACGCGACGCAGATCCTTGATGATGGTGCGCGGTACCAAGCCGAGTTGTCGTGGATCGCTGTATAGCCAGCCGTCACGGTAGTAGCCCGCATCCAGTCCCACAATTTCGTGTCCGCGCGCCATCAGCAGCGGTGCCAGGCGCGAACCGATATAGCCTTCCGTCCCTGTAATCAGTACCTTCATGCTGAGATTCACCTTTGGGCGCTATGGACTTCACAACGCCGTGACGCAGTGCTGCCTGCGCAGCAATTAACATTAGGAGGACACTAGTGTATTGGCATTTAATCGGAGAAAGTAGGTAACAGCTCACATCCGCCGTCGGGGCGCGATGCCCTCCGGAAGCCGCGAACTGGCCGCCGCGGCCGCCATTGCCGGCCTACCTGGGCTCGCGGCTGTACCGCTCTGGTGCAATCCGCCATTGCGCTCGCCGTGCACACTGCGCCGTCCGGAGGTATCTTATAGAGGTATCTTATATAGGAGCCGCCCGCCACCAGCATGCCGACGGCGGCGGGGAACGCGTGAAACGGTCCACAGTCGTGCAACCCAAAGCCTCTTGGCGCCAGCGAGCTGAAGTAAGATAGCCGGCAGCTCAAGCCCCCTGAATCGGGCTACTCACCTAGGAGCAAAGTGTTCTCAAAATCAACTGCCGGCGTTCTGTCCGTCCTGCTGCTGTTGTCGCTGTGGGCCGCACCGTCACGGACCGCCCAACCGGCCGCTCTGCCAGTACCCGCGGCGCCCGCGCCCGCCGCCGCCAACGCCGTCGGCCCACTCTCGCCCATGGGCCCGGGCGATTCGGTGACCCTGCACGTCTTCGGGCAGCCGGATATGGATACGGTGCTCGGGGTAGCAGATGACGGCACCATACGAGTGCCCTTGGCCGGCGCGGTTCAGGTGGGCGGAGTATCGCCCGAAGCTGCCGCAAGACGGGTCGAGAAGGCGTTCAAGGACGGTGGCTATTTTGTCGATCCCCACGTCACTCTCACCGTTACGCAGTCGCTGAGCCAACGGGTGTCGGTGCTGGGCGAAGTACGGCAACCCGGACGTTATCCGGTCGACTCGAAGACCTCGATCATCGATCTTCTCGCGCAAGCGGGCGGCGAGACCGAGTTTGCATCCGAAAATGTGTACGTGCTGCGTACCGATGCCGCCGGAAGCGTCAAGCGCTACCCGGTAAACCTCAAGGGTCTGACCGACCCCGGGGCCTCGGCCCCCACACAGCTGCTGCACGCCGGAGACTCGGTGTACGTACCGCGTGCGGAGCAGTTCTTCATTCTCGGCGAGGTTCAGAAGCCGGCGATGTACAAGCTTGAACCCAATTTGACGGTGCTGCAGGCGATCTCGCTCGCCGGCGGCATCACCGCGAAAGGCAGCGATCGGCGGGTGGAGATCAAGCGCACCGGCAAAGACGGCCAGCAGGTCGTGATTAAACCCAAGCCCAACGACTTCGTGCAGCCTGACGACGTGATCCGGGTCAAGGAGAGCATCTTTTGAGAATGTCCAGAAACCTGCCGGTACTGGGGAACAATCCCCCGCCGCCGGCACCCATGTCGATGGTACCGACGGAATTCGCGCAGAGCTCACTCTCGATCCCGCAGATCGTGGCGCTGCTGCGGGCCCACACGCGGCAGGCGATCATGATCTTCCTGCTGCTGGTTGTCGCGACGGTGATTTTCGTCAAGCAATTACCCAAGAGCTACACGGCACAGGCCACGGTGCTGGTCAATTTCGAATCCAACGACGGCTCACGCCAGGCCCCGCCCGATATGTACACCAACTACCTGTTGACGCAGGTGGCGCTGTTGCAGAATCGCGAGGTGCTGTTGGGCGTCATCGATCGCCTGGGATTGACCCAGGACCCGGAATTCAATGTCGGCTTCAAGAATGACGGCGTGAATACGCTGCGCGACTGGGTGGAGAAGAATCTGCGCGGCAACCTGACGGTCGATCAGGGCAAGGGCTTGCAGCTGCTCTACGTATCGGCGACTTCCAAGGATCGTAATAAGGCGGCGCGAATCGCCAATACCGTCGTCGAGGTATACGAGGCCCGGGAGTCGACCCACGGCGATGATTCCAACAGCGGCCGCGCGCACGAATATTCCGAGCAGCTGGCTGATCTGAAGTCCAAGGTGACTGCCGCTGAGCAGCAGATGGCAGAGTTCCGCCAGCGCACCGGGATAACCGACATCAAGGAGCAGAACGATGTCGAGACCCAGGCGCTGGCTGCGCTCGAGCAGCAGCTGATCGCGACGCAGAATCTGCGGCGCACGGCTGAATCCAAGAAAACCGAGGATCAGGGCTCGAGCGATCCGGTGATGGGGTCGGCACTGATTCAGAACCTCAAGAATCAACTCTCGACTTTGCAGGCGGAATTGGCGCAGGCGACTTCCACGCTCGGACCGAAGCATCCGCGGGTACTGGAACTGCAATCGCAAATCGTATCGGCGCGCCACGCACTTGATCATGAAATGCAGAACTTCTCTCAGAACAATTCCGCCACGGTCAGCAGTTCCGTGGAGCTCGAGGGTAAGCTGAAGCGCGCGGTGGATGATCAGCGCACCAAAGTGGTGAGGATTCGGCAGCTGCAGGATGAGGGTCAGAAACTTCAGCTCGAACTCGAATCGGCGCAGACCGTGTACAAACGCGCGCTCGACAGCTATGACCAGGTGATGTTTGCATCGTCCAGCTTTGTGAGCCGCGCCACCCCGCCGCTGACGCCGAGCAAGCCGAATAAGATCCTGCTGCTGGCTATCGGTATCCTGCTGGCTGCACTCGTGAGTATCGCCGGTCCGCTGGGATTCGAGATGTTGTTCAATCGGCGCCTGCACTGTCGCGACGACATCGAACGCGAGTTCGGCGTGCCGGTGCTGATGGAATTCGACCGTATACCCGCAGAACCGAGATTGGCATGAAACCAGAACGTGCTGAAGGGCTCTTGAACCCGATAGAGGCGGAAATCAGCGATGAGCTGATCGCACATTGCAATCTGTCCAGTCAGGACGTCGATCGCATCACCGAAACCATGCGCGAACAGCGGCAGAGCTTCTGCGAAACCGCGTTTCAACTCAACCTGGCGACGCGCGAAGACATCACTGACGTCCTGCATCGGGTGGGTGAACGCTCTCGCGTCAACCAGCCAAGCCTGTTCGAAGCCGCGATTCGCAGCGCTCAACGCGGTACTGCCGTGACGGTGCGCCAGGGAACGGCCCGGCTCAGCAGCGCACTGATACACGCGCGCGACGCGGACAGCACGCGCAGCGAGAAAATTCGGGCCCTGCGGACCGATTTGATGCTGCTCAACGATCTGGCGCAGCGCGGCAATGTCTTCGCCCTGGTGGGTCCCGGACGCGGCGAAGGCCGCTCGCAGCTGTGCGCCGAACTCGCCATCGCGTTCGCTCAGCTCGGACGCCGAACCGTCCTGGTGGATGCTGACCTGCGCCACCCGCGACAGCACGTGCTGTTCACAACCGATAACCAGTGGGGCCTGGCACAGTCCCTGTCGCTGGGTGAGTCGCCGTATCTGAACGCCGTCGAAGGGCTGCCGGAATTGTCGGTGCTGACCTCCGGCACCATACCTCCGAACCCTCTCGAACTGGTGTCCAGCCGCCGCTTCGAGCGGCTGATCACGGAATTGGGGCGCCAGTTTGATTTCATCGTAATCGACACACCCGCCGTGTCGCAGTACGCCGATGCGCTGCACGTCGCGACGCTCGCCCAGCGCGTCCTGGTGGTGAGCCGGTCCGAAGCCACCTCGCTGCAGAGCCTAAAGGACATGCTGCGTCGTCTGACCGTCACGGAATCGAGAGTTCTGGGCGCGGTCATCAACAGGTTCTAAGTATTCAGGCACTGCGTCCGATCGCCGTGCCACCGGGACCCCATCAGCTGCAGTCCCCGAGATGAAAGTCAGCGTCTGCATCGCCACCTATCGCCGCACCGAGCGCCTGCGGGCGGTTCTGGAGGATCTGGCGCGACAGAGCCGCCTGCCTGACCAGGTGGTCGTGGTCGACAATGACCTGGCCGGTAGCGCCCGACCCTCGATCGAGCAGGTGCGCGCCTCCGGCGCACCTTTCGTCATCGTCTATGACGTCCAGCCAGAGCGAAACATCGCAATGACGCGCAATCGAACCGTCAGCCTCGCCGATGGCGACTGGCTGGCCTTCATCGACGACGACGAGCGCGCACCGGAGAGCTGGTTGCAGCAGCTGCTCGAGGCCGCGGCAAAGTACTCCGCTGACGGGATTCTCGCGCCGGTTGAGCCGCGGCTGCCCTCCTATGCTCCATCCTGGATTCGCCGCGGCCGCTTCTATGATTTCTCGCACCAACGAAACGGAGACCCGGTGCCGCTGGATCGCATGCGATTCGGCAACGTGCTGCTGCGCGCTAATCCGCTGCGCGCCGAACCTGGCCCATTCGATCCCAGCTACGGACTCAGTACCGGCGAGGACGGCGATCTGTTGGTTCGTCTTGCCCGCAAGGGCCTCAGGATCATCTGGTGTGATGAAGCGATCGTCTGGGAACCGATCGAAGCCACGCGCCTGTCGTTGCGCTGGCTGTTGATGCGCGCCCTGAGCGGCGGCCAGGAATTCGCGCGCCAGACGGTCAACGGCAAGTACCGTCCGATCAGCTGGATCGGCCGCGCCGCCTTCTTCTGCCGTGCGCTGCTGCAACTGCTGGTGGCCGCGGGCCTGGCGCTGCTGTCCTGGCCCGCGGGGCGGCACCGAGCGGTGCGCTGGTTGATCACGGCGTCCGCCAACCTCGGCAAGCTGTCGGTATTCTGGGGCTGGCGTTACCGCGCCTACGCCTGAGGGCGAACGTCATGGCCCTGCTCAATCTGTTGGTCGTGCTGGTACTGGTGGTACTGGCCGTGCCCGCCGCGCTGGCCTGCGCCTACCTGCTGGTACAGACGCTGATGTCAGCCACGCTGCCGTCGCCCCCGGCATCCGCGCGCCGCCTGCGCTTCGACATCGTGGTGCCGGCCCACAACGAAGCTGTCGGAATCGCTCACACCATCGCCAATCTGCGCCAGCTCGACTGGCCCACCGATCGGTACCGCATCGTGGTGGTTGCCGACAACTGCACCGATGCAACCGCAGCGGTCGCGAGCGCCGCGGGCGCTAATGTGATCGAGCGTAATGATCCGACGCTGCGCGGCAAGGGGTATGCGCTGCAATTCGCCTTTCAGCGCAGTCGTGCTGACGCCTGGGCCGACGCAATCGTCATCGTCGATGCCGATTCGGAAGTCACGCCCAACCTGCTAGAGGCCTTTGCGGCCCGGATCGAACGCGGCGCGCATGCGCTGCAGGCCCGTTACGGTGTGCTAAATCCATGGGGATCCTGGCGCACACGTCTGCTGACGGTGGCAATAGGTTCGGTTGACACCCTGCGTTCGCGTGCCCGGGAGCGCTGGCGCGTCTCGTGCGGCCTGCGTGGCAATGGTTGGTGTGCCACCCGGAAACTGCTCGAAGAGGTCAGCTACAACGCCTTTTCCTTGACGGAGGACCTCGAGTACGGCGTCGCACTGGGCCTCGCTGGCTACCGCGTCCACTACGCCGCCGAGGCGGAAGCCGCCCAGGACATGACGGCCGGTCCGGAGGCCGCGCGCACGCAGCGCCGGCGTTGGGAGATTGGGCGGTTCCGGCTGATCCGCTCGCGCACGATGCCGTTGCTGCGCGCCGCGCTACAACGTCGAAGCGTGGTCTGTCTGGACCTTGCCTTCGAGCTGCTGTTACTGCCACTGAGCTACGTGGCACTGGGCGTCGGCGCATTGCTCATTTGCGCGCTGCTGGCCGCCTGGTGGCACCCGGGTTTCATGCTCTGGGTGTGGTTTTCCATCGCATGCGGATTCTGTTTGGTCGCTTATGTCATGCGTGGCTGGCAGCTCAGCGGTATGGGCGCCCGGGGCCTGCTGGATCTGCTGGGCGCACCGGCATTCGTGGCCTGGAAACTATTGCTGATGCTCAGACGCCATGAACCCGTAAGCTGGGTTCGCACCGAACGCAAGCGCCCCTGACGGCCACTACAGCGCACCGTCCGGTCGCGTGAGCAGCAAACGGTTCGCCGCGGAGTGTGCGCGTTCACACTTCTGCGCCGTTGACAGCGGCATTTACGCCTCTCTTGCGCAAATAACTCCAGGATTTATGTCGGCCTCGCGTCGCGGCGCGCGATCAAGAGTGTGTGGTACGTCACACTGCGAAGACAGTCGCCGCAGATAGGCGCTGGCACCCTCGCGACGAACGCTGGTTCGAGACGAATTTCACAAAACCAAGTTCCCAATCACGCGTGCACGACACACCGTTGGGCCGCGTCATCAAACAAAAAAATTTTACCGGCTGCGCATGCATGCGCGCCCATACACTATAAAAATAGGTCTTTTCGTCTCCATTCCGCGAGCAACGCTTCAATTTTTGCCGCCTCCACGTGAGAACGCCCGGTCGCGATTCTGCGACACGTAGCGATGCACAGACAGATTGCCGCTCATGGCCATCGCCATAAAACTGCGATCACAGCAGGTTGCATTCACGAGGATTTGAATATGAATATTTTGGCACGAGGAAGCGCCTTGGGCGCGTTGCTCTGCACGCTCGCGGCGTGCGGTGGTTCCGACCCAAGCGGTTCGTCGGCCGTTACCGCCGCTAGCGCGGTGTCACCCATTGTGGCCCCGAAGCCCGGATCACCTGCTGCCTCGACAGTCGCAGCCACTACCGGCACAACGAGTTCCACCGGTACGACAACTACCGCCTCCGCGGGCGCGACAACGTCGAACAGCGGCAGCTTGATCGCCCCGAGTGCCAAGACATCAGCAACCAAACTCGTGGACAGCTCACACAACGTGTGGACTGTCGCCTCCGGCGTAGTCAACGAGAACGGCGCAGCCGCTGGAGTTTCCTACAGCGTGGTCGCGCTGCTTTATTACGGCGGCATGATCTACCAGGAGAACAGCTCCTGCCAATGGTTCTCCTGGACTGGCACCACCTGGACCGCCTCCACCAATCCTGACCCGAGCGCCACCCCGGCGTGCCCGAGCACGTCCACGTCCAGTTCCACTACTGCTTCCACGTCCACCTCGAACACCAGCACCTTCGGTGTGCGCGCCTGCGGCAATGCCCTGTGCAGCACGAAGGATGGCTCGCCGGTCATTCTGATCGGCGGCACCATGTCAGGATGTGAATCCAACTTCGCACCAGCGCGTTGTGATGCCATCGCGGCCGCGGGCGAGGAGTATTGGGCCACGACCTGGAAAACGCAGCATCCCGGCACCAATGCGGTGCGCATCCACTTGGATACCTGCTCGTACCTCGATGCCACCACCTGCGCACCGGACGCCAGGGGCAACATCGCGGGCGATGTCGCGACTATCGTGTCAGAGGCCACCGCTGCGGGCCTCTACGTCATCCTGGACGAGGCTTTCTCCGCGCCGACCGGCCAGCAGTCCATCGGTCAGCCGGGCTTTGCGGACGCTACGGAATCGCCGGCTTTCTGGCAGGCAATTGCGAATGCGTACGGTAATCAGCCCAACGTAATATTCGATATATTCAACGAGCCGTATGGGGAAAACGTCTACGCCGACTGGATGGCCCCTGGCGGCAAGGACGTGGCCATGGTCGCCAATGGGGGCACGTATTCGAAATGGGTTACACAGAACAATTCCAACGGCGATGCTTTGGAGACTGTCAATACCCCTTACCAGGTCGAGGGCGAGCTGCAGCTACTCGAGTTGGTGCGCAGCGCGGGCGCAATCAACCTGGTGCTCCTCTCGTCCACCGGTTGGGCAGGCGAGATCGAAAACTGGCTGGCGAGCTACAACGTCAATGGCAATCCGGACCCGCTCAAGAACGTCGGTGCGTCTCAGCATGCCTACGGCTATGACAAGGGAAACGCACCCATCACCGCCGTGCTCAATGCCGGCTATCCCGTCGTTGAGACTGAGTTCGAGGTTGCCGTGGGCAGCATCGGTACCGCATCGCAGGTCCTGGGGATCGGTGTCAGCGGGCTCATTGCGTGCTGCCCCCACAACTGGGGAGGTACCGGCATAACACTTTCATTCGGCAACGCTCAGAATCAGGCCACGTGGTGAGCCGCACAGCTGCCCCGAGGCGAGCCTGGCGGATGCCTTTGCGCAGGAAGCACCACCCTGGTACAGGGCGCCGGCCACCTTAAGGCCCCGGCTACTATCTCGGCACCTGCTTGCCGCCCCGCTGATCCGCGAGATCAGCGGGTTTTTCTTGATCGAAAGCCATACACGAAGAAGGCTGCGCCAGGCGAAATACCCAAGTGACGGAATGTGTCGGCGATGCGTTGGGAGCGCATCAGGCAAAAGGACGAGTCCTCATGTTGTCTGTAAACGCGCCACCCGCGCACTCCTCCGATTGCGATACCATGCCAGTAGCCAGTTATGCGTCGGGTTCTCTACCCATCGGTAGGTAGCTACCGCGATTAATACGCACAGCGTCATCGCAAACACTGCATACCCGGCGACAAATACTATCGATTCGCGCTGCAGGCCGGCGCGGGCCCACAGTAACCGCGCTAGACCCAGCGAGAATATGTGGGTCAGGTAGAGTGAATAAGACGCATCGCCTAGCTGAGTCAGACGCGAAGACTTTGGCAGAGAGGAGGTATTTTCGAGTGAAACTACAGCCAATAGTAAGGTCACTGACGGCAATAGCGAGTCCAACAGAAATTCCGCGCTTGAACCGGACGCCAAATTCAGCGGCAGGCCCCACAGCAACGCGACAAACGAAGCTGCGAGAAGTAGCCAGCCGATGACTGGCCAAAATTTGAGGTAGCCCCGCAGATGCAAGTCCGCAACAAACATCCCCGACCAAAACTCGAAGAGATGAAGACTTGTGTAAAAGTTGATTACCGAGCTATTCCGATTCGTTGGATCCATGCTATGAAGAATCCAAATACCCAGGAAATATAATGTCAAAAAGGACAATCCCATGATTGTCACTCGCCGGTGATGCGGCACGAAGAGGATTAGCGCGAACGCCAAATAAAAGAACATCTCGAAGTTCAACGACCATCCAGGAACGAGCAGAGGAAAGAAATATCCATTGCACAGGTAGGGAACGAACAACAGACTTTTCACAAGATACTGCGCGTTCAGCACCGTGCTGCGAAAGAGCTCCGGCCGGACGGCCACGAAGCCGGCGACAAGAAGCGTCAGCGCCCAATAAAGCGGGGCGATGCGTATCACCCGTCGCACCAGAAAATCGACGGGGGCTGCCTTCCGGCTTGTCACCAACATGATGAATCCGCTGACGACGAAAAACAGATCAACGCCGTTCGTGAGATGGATTCCGCCCAGAAAATAGCGAGTCAAGTATGGAGTGTATGCCGGTATCTGTATGACATTGTGAAAGTAGACGATCAGCATCGCGCCAATCGCCCTCAGGTATTGGATACCAATGAGCGGAGCCTTCCCACCAGATTGCGCAGTACTCGCGGGAATAGCCCCTGCCGGGTGATTCATTTGCGCTGATAGATCGACTGAACCGCGGTCGTGGCCCAGATCTTGCGTAATGCGCTGTATCCCGCGCCGGTCGGGTGGACTCCATCCGGCGCTATGTAGTCCTGATGGAGATTGAAATAGGCGAAGAGATCCGGGCCGGGAACGATAGAGGGAAATTCCTTATACAGACGCCGTATTTCATCGTTCAGCGGTGGAATGCGCTGTGCGTGCCAAGAATCGCGCGACCAGGGAATCGTTGGTATCACTGGCACCTTTCCCGCCGCGAGCACCTCGCGAACGAGCATCGACATGTTGGCAAAGTACTGGCTTGGCGCAAGGTTATACGCGGCATCGTTCGTCCCCAGATTGATCGTCACGTATTTTCCCGGAAATGAATTGACCCACCCTTGAAAGTAGGGCATCACCGTTGTTGTTGCCCAGCCAGGCATGCCGGCGTTTTCTTGTGCGGGGGTCTCTCCGATGAGCCCCTCGATCAGTTTCCCGAATCCCTCAGTAGCGCCCTGAGATGTCTCGTGCCCCATTCCATTGGCGGTGATCGAGTCGCCGACGAATAGCCAGCCGTCCTCCGCGCCAAGGCTTGCGTCATAGATATCGACGTTCACCGCGATGTCGGTGTTACCAGGCGACCCGTCTGCCGAGGTGAAATTAAGCCTCACCCAGGAATAGCCGGCAAAGTCGATCAGATGCTCCCTCGAGTGCAGCGTGTTGTCGCTGATTGTCGCGACAACACGCCACCCTGATTGCGGAGGGGATTTACCGCCGGAGCCCGCGTTGACTTCAACTGTGTAGCTACCGGGGTTGTTGTAACCGACGAGCTTGATCAGCGCATGGTCATATGCGTAGGTCGGATCGTTGTACCAGACGAGCAGAATCTGTCGCCTGTTAACAGGATTCACCGAGGACAGGTCAAACGTTAGTGTGGCTGGTGTGCCAGACGATCGCCAGTAACTGTCGTAGTCTGCATCGTTGGCGCGCGAAGCAATGCCGCTTGAGCTGAAGACGGGTAAGCCGCGCGATAGCAACTTCATCGCACCTGCAGCGCCCGCGTCCGGGCACGCGATCACGACGAACAGCGCGCCAAGCAGAGTTCGACGGATGAGCGACATACTCTGTATTGCCTCAGAAATCTCGAGGACACAGCATCCCCTGGCAAACATATGAGCGCGACGCTCCTCTGTCAATCTATGTAGGAAGATCGATTTCAAAATGTGATCGAGATCCGTGACCGGACGCGTAATTGCTCTAACCATGTCACGACGCTGTAAAAGCAGCGAAATCGCGACGGTGGTGTGGAAATATGATCGGAAGCGAGAAAGGCTATCGGACGTAAGTGTTGTCAGCTTTCCCTGCCTCTGCTTCTCTCGACGTGCGCATCTGCTCTTCGAAATTTCCGCACTCGCACAAACGCTTTGTTCTGATATCCGGGCTTTGCCGCTTCGTTGATCCGTAGGATCATCGGGGTTCTTCTTCGGGCACCGGGACCCAGATTGTTGTCTGAGCTGTTGCGTCACCTTGCAGGCATCGATCTGTCACAATCTGGCGACAGCATTATTCGGGCTTGAGACACCGATCACAGCTTTGCCGCCCTCGGGCTGTCGATAATCACGGCCACAACATGGGTCATGACGCAATCCCATCCGCGACATGCAGGGCGGAAATTCACAACCTAATTCTCGGCGACTCTCTCGTCTGAGGGCCGCTCAGTGGAGCTATGGCACATGCCTTCAATCTTAACGCGCGACCTGAGTCTGGCCTCCGTGCGCGCACTCGCATTGGCGCTCTGCACCACCGTTCTGCTCGCCGCCTGCGGCGGCGGTAGCGACGAGACAAACCCAAGCAGCTCCAGCGGCTCCAGCACCAGCTCCAGCAGCAGCTCGAGCAGCAGCTCGAGCAGCTCCAGCAGCTCCAGCAGCTCCAGCGGCAGCTCCAGCTCGAGCAGCTCCAGCTCGAGCAGCTCCAGCTCGAGCAGCTCAAGCAGCTCAAGCAGCGGCGGCGCGATCCTCAGCTACACGATCAGTGCCAATGTGGTCGGACTCACCGGCACGGTGGTATTGCAGGACAACGGCGGTGACAACCTCACCGTCTCGACCGCCGGCACCAGCACCAGCCCGTTTGCGACCAAGATTACGGCAGGAGGAGCCTATGCCGTCTCCGTGCTGACTCAACCTAGCAGCCCGGCACAGATCTGCACGGTCGCCGCCGGTACCGGAACGGCCAACGCCAATGTCACGGTAACGGTCACCTGCGTCAGTCAGTACACGATCAGTGCTCATGTCGTCGGACTCGCCGGCACGGTGGTATTGCAGGACAACGGCGGTGACAACCTCACTGTAGCGACCACCGGCACCAGCACCACCCCGTTTGCGACCCAGATCGCCGCGGGTGGCGCCTACGCCGTCACCGTGCTCACTCAGCCTGCGACACAGATCTGCACGGTCGCTGCCGGCACAGGAACGGCCAACGCGAATGTCACGGTAACGGTCACTTGCATCAGTCAGTACACGATCAGTGCTCATGTCGTCGGACTCGCCGGCACGGTGGTATTGCAGGACAACGGCGGTGACAATCTCACCGTCGCGACCGCCGGTACCACCACCACCCCGTTTGCGACGAAGATCGCCGCGGGTGGCGCCTACGCCGTCACTGTGTTGAGCCAACCGACGACCCCGGCGCAGTTCTGCACCGTCGCCGCCGGTACAGGAACGGCCAACGCCAGTGTCACGGTCACGATCACCTGCAAAAACGTCGGCCAGTTCGTTTGGGTGACCAACCCCTACGATAGCAGCGGCAACGGTTCCATCGCTGCCTTCACCATCAATGCGACCAGCGGCGCGCTGGCGCCGGCGACCGGCTCGCCCTATACATCGGCCAACAACAACGGCACGGAATACCAGCCGATTGCGATCGTGGCGGATCCGAGCGGACAGTACGTCTACGTGGCCAACTCGGGCTGCTTGACATACACCAGTAACCCGCCACCCATGTTGCCGTGCGTGCAATCGGCCGGTACCGTGGGCATACACGGGGTCAACCCTGACGGCTCGCTGGTCATCGATGCACAGCCCCCTGTCGCGATGACCGGAACAGCAACCCCCGGACCAGATACCTCGGTTCAACCCTTCTCGCTCGCCGTCGATCCTGCCGGACCATACCTCTACGTCGGCACGTTTGACTCGGCGGCCTCAGATAACCTTATCGAGGGCTTCTCGATTTCGACACCTGGGGCCCTGAACGCGCTGGGGGGATCGCCCTACGCGGACGGCTTCAACCAGTCGTCCAACCTTGTAGTGGATTCCACAGATACGTATCTCTACTCGGCCAACGCGTTGGATGGCAGTATCAACGGCTTCACGTTCAGCACCGGAGTGCTGGCTCCGAATACGTTATCCCCCTACCTCAGCGTGACCTCTCCGTATGCGGAAGCCACGAGTCCGACGGGCGCATATCTGTATGTCGCCGACAACGGTGCCAACACCCTGTATGTGTTTAGCTATGACGGCAACGGCAATCTCGGCGCGGTGGCCAACTACCCGGTAGGCAGCACGCCGGAGGGTATTGCTATCGACCCGGCAGGGAAGTTCCTGTACGTCACCAATGCCGGTGATGGCACGGTGTCGGGATTCACTATCAACTCGAATGGCACCCTGGTGAGCATGGGATCGCCCTTCACGGCGACCACCTACGGCGCCTCTACGACGACGCCCACGGCCATCGCTGTGGATCCCTCGAGTCAGTTCGTCTACGTCGCCAATGGCGATGCGGGCACGCTGACGGCCTTCACAATCGGCGCCAACGGGGCGCTATCGCCTGTCGGCGGCAGCCTCGGGCCTGTAGGCGGCAGCCCCGGGACGGCAACCGTGTCGACGATCCTTGGCGGTGGCGGACCTTCCTCTATCGCGATCCGGTAATCCGCGCGCCGGCGGGGTTCGTTTCGTTCAGCCTGCGCTGCCCTGTTATTCGGCGAAGATGTGTCGAGCGGGCAGGCAGGCCCTCGAAAGGCAGAAAGGCGCTTCAGACAGACTGTCGACTGAACTGCCTATCGCCGGCGGCGAAGCTGCAGTGTATTGAGGCAGTCGGCGGCCTTAGTCGTGAAAGGCTCGGGCACGTCCCTGAGGCAGCGACACCGACCGTGTCTGCTGGGCTTCGCGGACTGAACGAGGCTTATCGCCGTGGCGCCCGTGCTCAGGCGCAGATTACAAGCCGGCCACGCCGCGCGAAGCCTCAGGCCGCGCGAGGCTGGCTCAGCCGTTCCACCAGGTCGCGGGTTTGTGCGATGTGAGCGCGGCTCGAAGCGCCGAAGACGATCGATTCGATACCCGGCTGCTGGCAGACGTAAGTCAATGCCTCCTCGGCAGGCAGGGCACCGCTGGCAAAGACGGACATCGCGATCGTCCGACAACGGTTCTGCGCGATGATCTCCTCGTAGGCGTGCCGGCCACCACACATCCGGAACTCGATCTTGTTGATGTTGGCGCAGATGACTGGCCGCTCAATTCCGAGCTTCTCGAGCCGCGGCAGCAGCATCGGCAGGTTCATCGTGATGAAGCCCGGCTCGGCGCCGTAACGCTCACGCACGTGGTTGGCAAATGCGAGTAGCCCCACATCAAGCCCCATGCCGAGCAGAAAGTCAGTAGCAGCGTTCTGCAGAAAGATGACGGGGGTCGGCAAGTCGTGGAACATCTTCATCTCGGCATCAATTAACAGGCCGCCCAGGGTGGCGATGTCCTTGCGCGCGACGGCGACACCGCCCTTGAGTGCTGCCTTCAAGGGATTCTCCTCGGGCAGGAAGCTGCGCAAGGCGCCAATCATCCCGAGTTCGGTCGCAGCATTCGCGTACTTGTGCGCGTATGGCATGCATGGATAGAACTGGAAATCCGGATAACGGGCCCTGTTGGTCCGGAAGTAGTCGCACACCTCCGAGATGCGCTCGTGGGTGGTGCACATGAAGGTACGGACTCCTTCCGCGTACGCCACCTCGAGCACCCGAATAATTGACTCGATCCGCTGAAAGCGAATCGCGAGCGAACGCGCCTTCTCTTCGGAGGCGTGATTGATCCCGAAGAACTGATTGTCCCCCATCAGCAGGCGCGGCATTGTCATGCTCTTCCCTCACCACGTGCGCCGAACCAGCGCGCAACCCGACGCAGGCCTCGCGGCGCTGCGACAACCTGACGCGCAGTCGTGCTCGCGGCCCCGCGCCCAGGAAATGCAATCGCGGTTCGCGTCGCCGCTGAATCGGCGCGCATCATGCTGGCAATGAGATCCGTATCGCTGGCGGTGCGGAAGCTCGTCATCGGGGTCTCGCCGCGTTCGATGCACTCCACGAAATGCTCGATCTGCGCCGAGTACTCTTCCCCTCGCAGATAGAACCAGACCGGTTTGGTTAACGAAGTGGTGTCGCGCGTGTTCCATCCCTGCTCCAGGCCCTCCCCGGCATGAGCCTGGCGCAGGTAGATCTGCATTTCCTGTCGATCGACGGACATGCGCCCGTTCGTGCCCCAGGCATGGATTCGCAGTGACATCTTCCGCGTGCTCTCATCGCTCCAATTGACCGCCAGTTGACCGGACATACCTTCCTTGTAATGAAGGTTTGAGTAGATTTCGTCGTCTACAGCCTCGGAAAATACGCTATTGAAGATGGTTCCGGAGACGGCGCTCGGAAGGCCAAACAGATTGTTGAGCATGTCGATGGCGTGGCACGCATAGTCGAATAGGGCGCCACCGCCTTCGGTCTTTTTCGACCGCCAACTCGAGCCGGCTGGCCGCAGCACCACGGGGCCGTAGGCTTCCGCGCGCACGTGATGGATATGGCCCAGGAGGTCGAGGCCAAGCAGCCGCTTCGCCTCCGCGAAAGTGGCGACGAAGCGATAGTGATAGCCAACCTGGTTCGCCACATGGGCTGAATCCGCCAGATCGGCCAGCCGGTAGCCTTCGGCGGGGTCGAGCACGAAGGGCTTCTCGCAGAATACTGCCAGCCCCCGGCGCAACGCCTTCTCGACCAATGTGGCGTGCGAACTCGAGGGCGTGGCAATGAACAGGCAGTCAAGTTGCTCGTTCGCCAGCAGTTCATCGACATCCGAGTAGGTCTTGACCCCGGTGTTCTGACCGAGGATCTCCAGCAGATACTTGGAGGAGTCGCACACGGCCTGCAGACTCAGGCGCGGATGGGCATTGACTATTGCGAAATGGGACAGGCCCATCTTTCCGAGACCAACTAAAGCGGCTCTCACGACCTTCCTCTGAAGCGACGGGTGGTTGATCCGCGATGCGGCGTCGCGGTAGCACGATTATACACGGCGGGCTGCCGCAGAATGCGAACTGCTTCCGGTTTGGCCGCCTGAGCGGCACTGCCGTTTTGGCATCTGTGCGGTCGCGGCCACACGAGTAGCTCGTCCACTCATGTGCTACCGCACGCTGATATTGGCTGCGAGGAAGTCCAGGATGGTTCGCGAAATCTTCTCCTCGCCGAATGGGTAGGGCGCGGGCACGAAGTCGGCCACGCGCGCCAGAACCTCCGGCAGATCGCCCTCGCCCCTCCATGGCAGCACCGTTCCCAGCTTGGAAAAGACATCGAGAATTTCCAGTTGGTGATCGTCAATGTGCTCACTCGGCGCGCGCCGCGCTATCGCGATGATGGTCTTGTGCTTTCTGAGGCCAAGCATGATGGAGCCCACACCCGCCTGACAGAGCACCAACGTGGCGCGTTCGTACATGCGGTCCATCTCTTCAGCGCTGAAAAAAGGGACGATCTCCAGGTGCGGGGACGCGTACGTCGTGCAGCCGCTCTGTACTATGACCGGCTGCGCCAAAAGACCTGCCGCCGCAGCACGCTCGAGTTCGCGTAACGGCCGCGCAAACGGCATTCCCCAGGTTCCGAGGGCCACAAAAATCACGGTCGCAAGCTCCAGAAGCGCGGTGCTGTACTCAGAACAGGGGACCGACGAAGAGACTTTTCGGGTACACGCGGCGCATCTGCTCCCATTGCACGAAGAACAGGTCGGCGATCGGATAGACCGCGGTCGCAGCCGCTGCCCCGGAGTCGATGCGTGCGAAGGAGAGAATATAGATCACCTTGCAGCGCAGTAGTTTGCCGAGATAGCAGAACGGTATCGCCGTGTGGCTGCCGGTTGTTACGATCGCGTGCGGTCTGAAGCGCAACAGTATCGGCACCGCCAGGAACCAATTTATCAAGAAGTTGAGCCAGAAAATCCAGTTGCGATTGCTTCCATTCGGTCGTACGAATTTGCACGCGCGGGCCGCCACGATCTGCCGTGTCAGTGGCAGGTCCTCAGTCACAAATAGGCAATCGCAACTGCTCAGCAGTTCGCGAAGCTGAAACAGTTCGGCCAGGTGCCCGCCGGCGGAACTCGGCAGGAGAATGCGCAATTGACTTTTAGGCGTCGAAGCTGCGAATTGACTCATCGCCACATAATAAAAGTATTGCTCGGCGTGTGCACACGCACCAGTTCACGCTGGCGCGACCAATCGAAGGTTCATGTTCATGTCGTGCCGCGCCATTTCATCCGGTGACTGAGATTCATGCTCGGCATCTCAATCAGACGATAAGTGACATCCGAGGCAGCCACGGACACCAGCAGTGCCGCCGCATACAGGACCCACGCCTTGACCGCCGAATCGCCCGGGCCAACCATCACCTTGAGCAGACGAATCCCGATGACTGCATGCATCAGGTACAAGCTGTACGAAATGGTGCCGAAATAGCGCATCACCGGCGTGTCGAGCCAGGTCTTCATACCACTGGTCCGGGAGGCAATGGCAAACACTATCGATATCACCAACACGGTCGCGGTTGTGAGCCATGCCATGCCGTTGTCGGTGGGCGGACTGACTAATACCATCAGCAGCAATGTGCCTTGGTAGACCAGCAACTGCATGAGGCTCACCTGTTGACGCCAAAAGAGAAACAGCGTCACGCCGGTAAAGAACTCGTACCATCGCTGCAAGAATAGCCCACGCGGGCTAGGCAGAAGATCCCAGAAACACAAGACCGACAGGATGTACAAGGGCAGCATGACCCAGCCGATCGTCCGCCCGGAGACCGACGATTTCTGGAAAAGCAGAATGACTACGCCGAAAAACAGGTAGAACTGGATCTCCTGGCAAAGCGTCCAAAAGATGCCGACAATCTCTTTAATGCCCAGGAAACCCTGCAAGTAGAACAAGTGGGCAATAACGTCGCCCACGCTCGGTAGCGGTGCAGCGGTCTGCGGGCGAAAGTGGTTGATCACCAACGCGGATCCGACCGAGAGTGCAATGGCCGTCCAGTAGGGCGGATCCAGGCGCATCTGCCGGCGTAAGAAGAAGCGGCCGAATTCGCCGAATGTGGTTAGCCGCTTGTAGAGCGTCAGGGAGATGACAAAACCGCTAATGACAAAGAACAGATCGACGCCGACGAACCCGCGGCGGATAATATAGTCGGCTATCCGGGGAATCGTAGTCATGACGCGGTCACCGACCGGCGTCGACTCGTAACAGTGCATCAGCGCTACCGACAGCGCCGCAATACCGCGCAAGCCATGAATGAAAGGCAGCCGGCCGTCGCGCTTCGCCCCAGATTGCGTACCGCTAGCAGCCCCTACTGGTCGAGCCGACTCGATAACACTCATCAACGCTCACACCCGTCAAGTCACAGGCCAATTAGCAGGTCATCCAATGCTACACGATTAGATCCACACTACGAATCGCGCTTTCGAATGAGCCCGCTTTGGCGACGCGGTGCAGAATATATCACCGCTTCATCGGTGGATGCGCATCGCATCGCATTCCCATCAAGTTGCCGCAACTCGCCTTGTCACAGCCGGAGATTTTGGGTCATTCTCCTGCTACTGAAGCGCTTGGAATTGGCGGGTGCGTGTAGCGGCCTCTAAGGCTAGCGGGAAGACTGCAAGTCAACATCGGAGTTTGAGTAATGCATACCGATAAGGGTTGGAGACTTCTGGGCCGAGGTCTGGCCATTCTGGCCCTCGTAGGAGTGCTGGCTGCCTGCGAGGGAAGTTCCAGCAACGGTGCTGCCGTCGTGCCTGCATCGAAATCGAGTGCCACCCCGACCGGAGTCTTCGGCATTCAGGTGAAGGACAATCAATTTGTCAGTGCCAAGGATGGCGCCCCTGTGCAAATCGTGGGTACCCAAGTCTCGGGCCTGGAGACCGGCTACCCCTCTCGCTGGCCGCAATACAGCAACGCCGGTGTCGCTTTCTGGCGCTCCCTGGTCAACTATCGGGGCTCGGGCCTCAACACCGTGCGCTTCCCGCTGAACGAGGCCTCCTGGCTCAATTACACCTGTTACGACTCGGGCTCCGGCGCCTCGGCCAAGCTCTACGCCACAGTCGCCGGCGGTGGCTACAAACCTGATCCGAGCAACCTCTACCAGACAACCGTGAAGCAGGCAGTCGCCGATGCCACAGCTGCCGGACTGTACGTGATCCTGGTGGACTTCTTTGCCGCGCCCAACAATGACACCGGTCGGCCGCTGTGCCCGATCGGCCAGCCTGGCTTCGCCAATGCCGATCATTCCCTCGCCTTCTGGAAATCAGTCACGGATACCTTCAAGGACAATCCGGCCGTGATCTTCGAGCTGTTCAACGAGCCCTTTGGCAATAACGTCTACAACGACTGGGTGATCCATACCGGAATCGGCAGCTACGCTCCTGGCACGGATGCCACCAAGTTGCGCGATGGCGGCGCCTACTCGCCATTCCATACGCAGAACAACACTGCCAATAACGCGATAGTCACCGTGAACGAGACCTGGCAAGTCGCCGGTATGCAGCAAATGCTCGATACCGTACGCGGCGAAGGCGCCAGCAATGTCGTGCTTGCCGCCCCCGTAGGCTGGGCGGGTGAGATCGAGACGTGGCTCGCCTCCAAACCCGCCGATCCGATCGGCCAGCTCGGTGTCGCCTGGCACGTCTACGGCTACTCAAAGGGCACCGCACCACCCCTCGCGGTGCTGGCCGCGGGCTACCCCATCCTGATTACGGAGACTTACGGTCTGGACGCCATCGGCGGCTACAAATGGGCCGCCTCCCAGGGCATCGGTTATGCCTGGTGCTGCTGGAACGACTGGGGCATGCAGTCGAGCCTTGCTGTCGCCTTTGCGGCCCAAGGGCCGCCGTGGTTTATGAGCACGCCGCCCTGAAACTGCGAGTGCCCGATCAATGGCTGTCAGCGCCGGACTATCAAGTCCTCGTGCGATCGATCAGATCGAACACGATCACAAACACGCGATTTCAAAATGGCTGATTTGGAAATCGAGATGCTGTCGCTGCTCGGCGACAACAATAAGTCAGATCCGCGCAAACAGCTCAAAGCTCCCGCGCGCCCGGCAACGACCCATCGGCCTGCAGTCGGATTGTATACTGTGCTCGGGGCTCACACTCTGACCGGACATCATAAAAAATGAGATTGATCAGCATGATTCAATGAGCGTGCGCAAGCCTGGCCGGGTGCTGCATTTCTTCGGCATTGGCGTTCTCGATCAGATCCTGCTGTCCGGGGTCAGCTTCATCGGCGGATTCGTCATGATCCGTTACACCAGCGACGTCTCCTACGGTCAGTATGTTCTGGCCCAGTCGGCGATACTGCTGTTGGTGAGCGCGCAAGGCGCGTGGCTCTCGGGGCCCGTCACGATGCTCGCAGCAGCGAAATCCGCGGAAATCCGGGCACGGATGATCGGTTTCCTGGGAGCCAGCCAGACACGCCTGCTGCGTCGTGCGGCGCCAGCTTTGCTGAGCATACCGTTGGCGGCCTATCTGGGCGGGATCTGGAGCGCAACCACTTCGCTGGCTATCGCGGCCCTGATTCTGGCTGGGTGGGCCGCTCTGCAGCGCGAATATCGCCGCAGCGTCCTGCTGATCTATTCGCGTCCGCGAGGCATGCTGGCAGCCGACACCGTCTACGTCATCATCGTGTTGCTGGGCATCACACTCGCAGTGCTCAGTCGCTCGCTGGCAGGACCGGTGGCCATCGCCGCTTTGAGCGCCGCAGGCGGAGCCAGCGCCCTCGTCGCTCACCGCTTGCTCGCTCGGGACCCTGGCTGGACCTCCGGCGATGCGCGCCCTTTCTGGCAGGAGATCCGAACGATTGGCATGTGGTCGCTGATCGGCGCGGCGATCTACT
>Ga0302325_10006818_pt1 | contig 25559 bp, 27 predicted proteins | sample Palsa_T0_2_FD_201948 | JGI IMG/M metagenome (GOLD analysis project Ga0302325, IMG submission 201948) | Peat permafrost microbial communities from Stordalen Mire near Abisko, Sweden - Palsa_T0_2 | ecosystem: Environmental > Terrestrial > Soil > Palsa > Peat permafrost | place: Sweden: Abisko... | reverse complement strand
CTCGTCCCTATGTTGTGGTCATCAGCTCGTTGTGGTTCTCTGAATTTCTCGATGTTGTAATGTGCTTGTCATAGATCGGAACCTACCGCAGCTAACGCACAGCCATTTCAACGCTAAAAAGGAGAAAGAGTTTTACATTCCAGAACTTTAAGATGCCAGAAAAGTTAGTGCTATATGCTAAGATGCTATGCTGAAGCCTATTATATTTTTATTTCAGTGGTGGAAGGTTTGTCAGCTGACAGATGTGTGAGAATAAATTTATCCAACAAAACAACACTTTTCCACTCAGGCGCTAGTTAGCGGAGATGGTTCTCTGTCTCTATTCTCTAGGCTGTTGGAGCACGAGACGAGGACGGAGCGGGGGTCGAAAACTAGGGGTATTGTTTGAACCCGCGATCGCTCAGCTTCCTGTTCCTACAATCTATCGTGCCATGTGCAGTTTCTGGCGCTCCATCATCGTTCGAGCCATATACTCCATCTCCTGGACTTCCGGTGGGCACTCACAGATACAAATCTTTCTACAGGCTTGAAATCCAGTCTTGTAACGACGGTAAGGCCTCTGCAGTCTCCTCTATTCCGCTTGCTCTAGAAGCCTGCTTAATGAGTAGTCTGTTGACGATCCACTCCTACGCACGTTTGCTGATCTCGGCCAATATAGCATATTTCCCAATCATTCCATTATGTCTTCCTTCCAGCAGACCCTTGAAGCTCTTGACCCTAGTGTCCTTGCTATACTCGATATTTCGAATACTGCTCGATGCTCTATATGCTGCAGGGCCCAACACGAGAAAACCCACGCAACCTACCATAAGCCAGCTACTGGCCACGCGCAACGCGATCCACAATGCGACGAAGACCTTCTTTTTCAATGTGCATCGTTGTTCAAGGTCTTTATCGCCGCATGCCTTACTCTAATAATCGACAAACTCTCGTCAGATCCAAACACAACAATCAAATATCACAAACTGAAAGACGCTTGGGGTAAGCCTTTCACGGATGTCTTCAATAGTTTGGTCGGGGTTCAAGATCAGATGCGGTCTCTACCTGAGGATCCAAGTGTGCAGCAACTGCTCGTTCACTTTAAAGGAGTTCCTGACATTAATCATATCCTACTCGCTCCAGATGGGACGCCACTCCAAGGTCTTCACTACGTTATTGATATAATATCTCAATACGCTATAGATACTCGCGAACAACAGGCAGAAGGAGAAAATCAGATAAGATATTCCAATGCAAATTATATATTGCTAGCTTTGCTTGTCCACAAAGCATCAGGGTCCCTCAACGAGTTCCTAAAGGAGTACATTTTCAAGCCGTTCGGGATGAAGCGCACCTTTCTCTGTTCCGAAGATCTACACTCGCATTCACACGACAGTCAAAGACAGCCACATGTAGTATCAAGCGATGGAAGTCGCCGTATCTTTAGGCCAGCCACAACGCTTGGCTTATCCGACGTGGTTGAGATGGCTTGGCTAGGACCTTATACCTCCGCCGCTGATTTAGGCCGCTTTTTCGATGGTTTGCTGTCGGCGAGGGATGGGAAGCCTATCGGCTTGTTCGACAGAGCAGTCGTCGAGTCTCTTGGCTCTGGCAAGAGTCTTATCAATAAGCAGGCGGGATACACTCCTTGCGGATTGCACACTAGTTTGAACTCAACCGGCCCAGGGAGCCACTCTCTCAATCGACTGATATACCCTGAGAGCAGTATCAATTCTCACGTACTTGGAAAACCATCCAGTAGGGAGGAAATCAGTGCATTCTATCTAGCAGGATCTGCTACTGGTTGGGCCGGCACAGTCTACTTCCTACCCAACAAACGCACGTTCGTCATCGTATTAACCAACACTTCTGGCCCTCTCGACGCCTCCGATCTTATCTCCCGCCTCCTCCTGCAAGGAATCTTTGACCTCCAACCTCCAAAGGCTATCAGTTGGGACGTTGGCAATTACCTACCAAACCGGAGCGCGATGACTCCCGCTGAACGATATAAAGCTCAATATGCTGCATTAGCTAGTCAAATATTCGACAAAAACGCCCTTAACATGAAAGAACTCGAGCAGCTCGACCACCAACCGGACACGCCGACTTCCGAATGTCCTGATCTGCCTGGCAAATACTTTTGTTCCAGGAATGGACAGCATTTGCTCGTCAGTGATTGGAAGGGCGAGGATAACGAAAATCCAGAGGGGGTGCTGCGGGTTGTCTTTCAGTCGGAGACGAAGTCTTCTCAGAAGTTAAGGTTTGCCAAGAAGGGCGAGAAATTCAGGGTGTGCTCCCCTGATAGGTTCTCCGTCTTGGCAATTGACTGCTTTGACGCATGGGCAAATTTGGAATTTGAGGTTCAGCGAGATGGTGGCGGGGTTAAATCTCTGTCGCGACAGGGGGTGTACTTGAATGATATTTTTATCCGGGAAGAGGCCTAGGAGTATTTATTACTATCTACAGCCTTTCATGTTTTATATAGGGTTCCTTGGATTCTTTGTGATGATGTAGTTTAGTTGTATTTTGTGGATGTTTCTTGTATTTTTGTACAATTGTTTCTACTGACGGTCTGTTCGGAAATCAAGCTGGGCATTGCCTGTTACTTAGCTGGCTAAGTAAGGACGCTTGTTTTGAAGGATAGTTTATTTTGCATTATCCACAATTGATCTTATCAATTAAATAATATCAACGCTGGTATCATCCATTCAACAGTAAAACTTCTGGTGTTTGCTTCTCTGATGGATCTCGATCATCATGAGCTAACACCGTTCGATAGGAAGACTACTAGTATTGCCGCATACCTGTTACAAAATTTAGCACACCTACTAATGCTTGAAAGAAATGAAAGGTGTAGGGCGCAAGTCTTACCCCGCTACTAAAGCCAAAGCATTCTTGTTAGGCGTATTGAGAAATCCTACCGTCAACACAGCTGTCGCAAACAAGGAAGCCGCTAGAATAACTAGCTTCCAGGTTTTGCTGTGCACATAGGAGAGTGCGAGGATAGGACAGAGCAGTAAGCAGCAGAAGCAGGCATGGAGAAAAACAGCTTCTGCACGCTGAACATTTTCCTCGGAATAGATCAGTGTAGACGGCAATTCTTCGCCCAAGTCATCGTCCTGTACGCATGGAATGTTAGCTCAAGCACATACATATACGGTAACGCGGTCTAGCTGGCAGTGGAGGAAGCAGAGCAAGTACTGGCCTTTGCGAAGAAACGTCTCAGGTGATCGTTCCTATCAATGAATCTATGAGTCCACGTTTTCTCAAGCGCAGCTATGGAGGCAAGGTCTTTCTGGCGCTTTTTGCCCTCAGCATGGAAATCGAGTCCAACCCGAAGCGCCGAGCCTCTGCCATGGTAGTTGTTCCACCACTTTTCAAGAAGATTGAAGATATGTTTCTCGGGCTGTCGATAAGATCTGTAATTTGCCTGCTTTGATAGAGCATCGTCTATAAGCATGTTAGACTCATAATCATCTGAATGATTAAATTTACAGCTAGAAAACTGGGAAGGGAGCTAGGTTGTTCAAATCAAATAAATGGCAGCCATACCATATTCCGTCAAGCTATCTTTAATATCAGACAAAAGCTCGTCAAACCCATCTGTTTCATTATTCCATATTTTCGTCTCGAGAGCGTTTTCTAGTTCTGCTAGGCGTTGCTGAAGACAAAGAATATTAAACAAGTGAAGTTTGCCAAAACGCCGAAACACCCAGAGGTCGGGATCTTGATTTAAATACTGAGCGACAAAACTCAGATCAGCCGGAGGACGGAGAAGTAGTTTTGAAGGTTTATCATGGGAAGAGTGAGGACCCCTCTCTTCCTTGGAGACGACGCGCGAGCTCATATCGTTGCTTAATTTGCAGGCAACTGTAACAAATTGTTCATGTTGTTGAACTGCCCTTTCTGTGTCATATAATCAAGGGCATGTAGCGCGCGGCTCTGAGCGCAAAAATAGCATCTGGTAAGGCTTGATGATGAAACGCAGGCGAGGCCCCTCAGCGTTTAACTCAAGAGCGATTTTCACTCCTTGATGACGAGCCACACCCCTCGGAGGGACTAAATGTGAGACACAAGAATTGGGGGTCATTGATTTGTTAGGATAGCCGCCGAGATGCCAAGCGAATCTCACTCAAGTACATGCAGCTTGAGTTGCCGCTGTAGGCTGTCCCAGCAATTCACAATTAACGGTTCTTCCATTTCTAGCATTCTCCGTGTACGAGTGCCTAGGCTCGACCATTGATATGAATGTGCTTTGCGAGATTAGAATAATGTAGGGAGAGGGTGCTGGGCCCTGAGCACCCGGACACACTGATGACGGTTGACAACCTCGCATGCGTCTATCGCGAAAAGGGATGTTATGACGAAGCAGCCGAACTCTTCGAGCGGGTGTGGGAAGGCCGCGAAAAAAAATTGAGCCCGGACCATTCATCTACTCTCGGGACTATCAATGGACTTGCGATCGTATGCCGCTATCAAGGACACTACGAAGAGGCGGAAAGGCTGCACAGCCTCGTGCTGGAAAGTCGGAAAAAGTGCCTCGGCCATAAGCACCCGAAAACCTTACGCACAATGGATGGTCTTGCCACCGTTTACCAGCTTCAAGGACGGTACGGCGAGGCGGAGGCACTATTCGAGCAGGCATTGGCGGGTCGACAGGAGAAGCTAGGAAGTGAACACCCCGATACGCGGCAGACCGCTGAGCATATAAAGAATCTCAAACGCACCCTGAGCTCACCCGCTCTAGCTAGTATTAAGAAAGTACGATCGGAGTAAAAGCTTCTTCGAGCTTGTTGAAAGCCTCTCAATCGGCACGAGAACTCGAACCCAAAGACTGCGAATACAAGTTCCAGAAAAGGCAGGAGGAACAAACAAGCGCTTGCTTTTGAGGATGGGATGTCCATCCAGCGTGATAGGACAGGCAAGTACGTCGTCGCGACCGGAGCGAGGATCTGTCTGGAGGACAATACTATGCGGAGGAATGGCATACTATCGAGGAAGGAGAAGTAATTCAACAGGGTAGGAGTATGTGGTCAAGTTTGCTTGGCCGTCTGACAAGAGGCAACGAGAGAGAGGAGTCACAGGCGTTGCTAAATGACAGGCGACGTTCCAAGCGCTCGAGCTTCAAGATTAGAGTTCAAGACTGTCCGTGAAGTGTGCGTCTTTTGTGAATTTCTAGTCCAACCGTGTTGTAGCTAATGCTTTGTAGCTGGGATAAAGAGTACAAGTACAAGGTCGTGGAATCATTAATACCACTGGACGAAGAGACCGAATATGATGAGTATATCTTTGTAGTTCGCGCCCGGATCGGTGAGTCTCCTAACCTCTGTGCCAAACTCTCTGCCTGACAGCGAGGCCAGACAAGAAGGATGAAAAAGTGACAAGGTATATAGATGTGAAATCTGTGGAGTTGCGGGACGTTCTCAGGTCGGTTCTGAAAAGTGTCAACGGCGTGTGCCTGCGAGCGGAGAAGCCTTCAGTACGGCCCCATTAACCGTCTTAAAGAAAGAGTGACGTCGTCTCACATATATTCAACGGTGTATTATGCTCATCAATCTCCCATTTGCAGATCAAAAACCTGGTTTCCACGCCTCACGCATTAGTTACTGAAGAGGGGGTTCGAGTGACCATATCTCTCCTGGAATTCGCAATTGATGTTGGGGAGGATTTCAAATGCGATTTCAAGGGAGTGGGGCGAACGGAAGTGACATTGTGACTACACTTGGAGAGCCGATCAAAATTGTGGGGGAAGGTGAGGCTGACGACGAGGCTAACGTCTTGTGGCTCAACGAATCCGGACTTATAAGAATAACTTATGCCTGATGACATTATAATTAAACGGAACTGGATCTGTTGCGATTTACTCACTAAGCGCTACACTCATTAAGAAAGTAAATAACCAAGGATAATTATTTAAATACTCTTTAAAATTAAACTTTATCTTTTTATTAATTAAATGTAAGAGCTTTTTAACTAAAATATAAACTTTTATTTTTGAAATATAATTCTTTTATAAAATTATAAAATTATATATTTTAAAATTTTAAAATTCTTTTTAAGATATAAAGCTTAATTGGAATGGATTATTTTTATTGACTACACGCGAAACATCTTTAATTTTTTAGCCTTCCGTTTATATTATAAAACATTATTCGGAAATAAAGCGAACTACTCCGATAATTAATTAGCTTAGTTTATAGGTTTTGTAGAAAGAAATGGTGCCATTCAAACTTATAAGGAAGGTAAAAGAGTACGTTTTGTTCTTACTCAAAAAGAAAGTGCTATTCTTTACCATATACAAAAAGTTTTAGGTATTGGTCTTGTAAAGCATTTTCCACAAGGGAAAAGTGGATATAATTGCGGCATTGCAGTTGTGCCGATCACGTGCCAAGCAGGTTGCCTCTGGCACGTGCGTGCAACCTCGGCAACTTCGCATATAGTTACCCGATTAGGCATAGTTAATTCCAGATTCGGATATAACAACACTTTACATTATTATATCCTTATCCTCTCTTTAATTAACCACCACTTTACGCAATTAGCATTCCCACGCCTACGTGACGACTGCTATGCGTTACCGGTGGACCGACAGTATATAACTTAGAAATTAAACAAAAATTTCGTGACTAGCACATGTTCCATTTGTGAATGCAAAATCGCTATACAAAATTCGCGAATGGCATGGTGCCATTTGTGAATGGGAGGCATTCGTGACTGGTCCAGAACAGATCTAATGCTTTCAAGATTGTTGATTTGCAAGTACCAGAAGCCATTTTGGTGCGGAGGACGCCCAATCTCTCGGCTGGATCTGAGATCCCTCATTGTTGTGCCGTGGCGTGAGCCACTTAACCAATGGGCAGGTACTGTATACAAACGTAGCAGTTGGTAGACGGCTCCTGCAAAAGCCGAACCTTAATATTTGACCTCTTGTCGTGCTCTCTCTTCTCTTTGTATCGTTTCTTTTGGTTTCTCATTGCAGGATTCCTCGGAGGACGCCACCATGTGGCCAATTTTCAGCCACATTCAACATCCACGGACAACCACAACCACAAGCTCTTCAGATATCGGAACCCATGAGCACGGATTGCGGCAGAACAGCAGAACCATAACCATTTCGCAATTCTTTCGCGACCTTACTGACTCGGGTATCAAAGCACGGCAAGCGCGATTATCAAAATCGTCACTCGATTCTTCAGTCCACCAGGCTGGGAGCCTTGATTCGAACTTTCCTCCTGCCTCGTCAACATGTTCCGCGAATCATCTTCACATCAATTAGGAGATGCTCAGGGAGAGACCTCAAAGCCTTCTTCAGTGGTCCAAAGGCTTTTTCGAAGGGGCCTCAAGTCCAATATCACGTCTCAGATGGAACCACAATTCGCATCAAAATACGAGTCACGGGGCTCGCTATACCACTTTAAGAAGACCTATATCCATATTTACGAGCACGGGAAGACTCTACGGAAGGAACCGTTCGCATATAAACCACTGGCACATGGTCAAATTCGCCTCCTGGAATTACTCCCAGGCACTTCAAGTGGTGTCATCGAATGTCGGCTATACTACGGAGCCATTGAGAATCTTCCTCGATACGAAGCACTGTCTTATGCATGGGGCGATGAATCTAGTCCTCAGCTACAGATATTTATCGACAAAAAGCTCTTTCTAGTCAAGGACAACTTGAAAGAGGCTTTAGAAAGATTTCGACCGTCTACTCATCAAAAGGCAGCAGAAAACAGCGCTGAAGAGTTCCTTCGGTACTGGGAGAGGATACGCCTGTGTTTGGATTGTTCCAAGAGAGGAGAAATTCTAATTGCACGTGATGAGGCGGAGCTGGTGTGCGCAATCGGAAGTCAAGGCCAGGAGGAGTACGACAGATACACTCGGCTTGTTCGAACAGCCAAAGAGCCCACTCTCCCAAGCTCATCAATCCCAGGATCTTCGGAGGAAATTGGATCCTTGCTTGCAAAGTTGGATCAGCGGCGGCAGCAACTTAAGGCTCTCTGGGACCTCCATGCAACAAAAGAAGGGAAAGCACGAGTAAATGTCAACAGTCGACTACTATGGATTGATGCAATATGTATCAACCAAGCTGATTTCGACGAGAGAGTTGCACAGATCAAGATCATGCGACAAATTTACCAGTCCGCGTCTTCTGTGGTGGTATGGCTTGGTGATGATGACGGAGATGGTGGCACAGCTATTGAGTTGCTATTCCGAATCAGTCAGAAGATCCGGAATATGAGGAGGGAGGATGCATCTTCGACTAGTTTTCTCCTCGATGAATTCGGCGTAACGGCACCATGGTACTCACTGGTGTTCTTTTTTTCTTCCCCATGGTTTCAACGGTCATGGGTGGTGCAAGAGTGTGTCGCCGGCGCCTTGAGCGGGAGCAGTCTGCCAATGCTCTATTACGGTCGCAGCTGCATACCTTGGGCCGTACTAGAAGACTTGGGGGTACTTAGGTCTGATGCTCTTGAACAGCTAGGCGTGCTAGTCGACGAGACGTGGGAATTCCATCCTCGACACTATCCCGATACTGGGGATATCTTTGGACCAAATGCCAAGAAACCTGAAGGATCCAAACCTTGTCCGGTTCGCCGTGATATAAAAAATGCTTTCTACGACGGGCTGACAGAGTGGCTGGAGCTCTTAGCATGCTTGACAGCAATGGGCACACGAGGGGCGGGTATACAAGGCCATAAGTTGCTCTTTTGGCTCATGCGAACTCGCAACAGACAAGCGACGAACCCCCTGGACAAAATATATTCTGTACTAGGCCTTGTTCTAGCTCTACAAGGGCAAGAAGAGCCAGAAGACGCAGCAATAAACGCTTTGATCGTGGACTACACGGCATCTATTGAAGATGTCTATTCCAGCCTCGTCCGCGCTATAGTCGTCAAAACAAAAAGCTTGCACGTACTTGGAGCATGTACACGTCGGGGTCCTCTCATTCAACGGACGTGGATACCAGATTGGACCCAGAAATTGGAAGAAGACCTACCTGCTTTTGATCTTACCACCGGTGGTATCGCAGCTGGGCCCGGGAGTGGCCAAACCGGCTTTGACGCTGCGTCTGGCAGAGAATGCAACGCATTCTTCGCACACGATCTTGGCACGTTATCTGCGGAGGGCATCTTCTGGGACACAATCTCGTCTAAAACCACAACGATTTACCCGTTCGATCCGGCCGAGGTTGACAGAATCGTCAAAGGGGGCCTTCCAGATCTTTTAGCGAAAGAGCTGTTGGATATCTGGGATCGATCAGCCCGAAAAAATGTCTACACCAACGACCTCTGCAACACAGCTTTATGGCACACGCTGTTGGCTAGATACTCATTCGGCTCACAATGCTTTCAATTGTATCAGAATTGTCCTCCATCAATGTCATGGGCTCGGCAATTTCGCTATGCTCTTGCGACAAGCAACGCAGTGGATATTGAAACCCTCCCATCAGCCCTAGGGGTGAGCTCAAGACTGACTCACCGAAGCTTGGACACCCTTGAAGATATCATAAAGACGCTCAACTCTGCAATCGTCATGCTCATGAACGGGGAAGGTGCTGTGTTCGTCACTGAAAAGGGATATATCGGCGAGGGTACGAACAGATCCCGACCGGGCGACATCATCTGTGTTTTGCTCGGTTGCAACTATCCCGTTATTCTCCGCCCAGTTGCGGGCCACTATGAGTTTATTGGAGCCGTATATGTACATGGTATTATGCATGGGGAAGTGATTCGAGCGATGGAGGAAGGGAAAGTTCAAAGTCAGTGTTTTGAAATCCATTGAATCGAATAGAGTCTCATTTCTGCGACGAGGTGGGCTTTGTGGCTAAAAGTAGGGGTTAAGGACGCTCTTGCATTGAATCGGAGAGAGGCAATGAGAGTTTGGCTATAGGAGTGTGCAAAGGGGTTACTCCGTACGTTGTGTAGCGTGTAGACCGCAAAGGAATATTCGACATTATCCATCCGAAAGCGGACTCAATCGAAAGTAGGTGAACGAGACCATGAATCACAAGTTTGTCAGAGTCTTAGTAAAGACTAGTCTCTTATATGAAGGAGTTAGATCCTTAATTCATGGATGACTTTCCTTAGAACTGTTCCTAACTTTACAGGGAATGATTCATCCTCCGTACTACGTCGTACTACCAGGATACTATACACGGCCGGATACTAACTAGGGCAAGCGCCAGTTTGGAGCATGCTGGGGCCAAGGGGAATGCTACAGGCCATACTACAGGTTATATTACATGGAGTAGGGCCTGTAGGTTATTACCGTTAAGTGCTAAAAGGGCGTTGCGTCCCCTAGGTATTTTGCTTATTGGCATTTTGTTCCTAGCGTTTAATTCTCGTTCCTGGTATTATTATTTCCTACGTTTTGTTCTCGTTCCTGGCGTTTTATCCTCATTCCTAGCGTAGTCGGCCATTACGCGGCCGATACCTGCTTGTACTGGTTGTAGGTTAGGGGTTGCAGGGCTAGGTGTTTAAGAGTGTTTCGGGGTGAGGGTCTGTGCGGGGAGCGGGGCGTTTTGAGGATATACTTTATAAGCAAAGGGCAAGTAGGGGAGTGAGTAGGACAGTGGCTATACGTCCTGTGCTTAGAGAAGCGAGAGCGAGTAGAGTCGCTAAATAGTATATAAGAAAGTATAGGTTTTAGCAAAAATGTTAAGAAATCGTATCCTTTAATAATGGAAGATAGGAAGCTGGTTTTAGTTTTAGAGTAGATAACAATTGCTAAAGTATTAAAAGTATACTTAAAGATGATTCGACGCAAAATTAAACTCGGGACTTCCTTTTTAAAAAATACTTGACGTTTTGGGATAGCTTCCCGGATCTGTCTTGATCATCTCTCCTATTGTGTCCATTAATGCCCACTATCATATATAGTATCGACCGCACCATCAACTCACGCCTTGAAAATAGTCGTAATCGTTCTCAAGCCTTAGTACCCAGGATCCAATGGGAACCGTTCGAGAAACTTGAACGTCTTCAATCCCGCCTCAAAGTCAGAAATTAGGGTGACAGTGCTGTTACTGAAGTAAACTCCCGGACCCTCCACAATTTTCGCAGTCTGGAAGACACTGCTGGCACTGCCCAAAGCCCCCACGGGCTTTCCAAAGTCGTATGCATTTTGCACAATCTGCAGCGGACGACCAAGTGGATACAGCGGAGAAGTTCCGTTGATGAAAATACTTTCCGAACCTGGAGTAACGAGCAGGCCGTCAAAGTCGATGGCGTCGGCGGCAGAGTATGTGAGGTTCACACCTGGGACGAGGGTTTCGGCTACGACGCTGACGAAGAGGCCCACGTCGGCGAATTGGTGGCTGAGGATTGCTGCCTGAGACATAGATTGATTTGAGTAAATTGATGCCAGGATCCCGAAATTGAGGCCTTGTATGGTCGGCAATGGGTTGCTGAAGATGGAGATGTATGCGGTCTTGTTATCATTGTAGTAAGTGTCATCTGGTGGAGGGACTGTCACATCGACAAGCACTTGTGCCACTCGCGCAGCCAAGTCATTGTCAACCATATTCAATTGATTGACGAAGTTTTGTTTGACCGTCGTGGATACAATGTGCGAGGTTTCAAATCGGAGTGCGTTGACGACAATTTGCTGTTCTGCTGGCGAGAGCGAGTTCCAAACCAAGCGTGGCTGACTCCAGTGGTCTCCAAATGTGGGAGAAAGCTCACGAGTGAGTTCTCCAGAAACGTAGCGGGGGGCAGTGAAGAATCCCTTTCCCGTAGTCTGGTTCGCTTCCATAGGAGATCCGAAGTTGAGCGTATTTGGCGAGTATGCCGCGATGTTGGTAGGAATGTAGGCTTGTGCCTTACCATCACGGTTGTTATTGTGAATAGGTACCCTTGGCCGGTTGACAGGAGCCTGCTCAAAGTTTGGACCTCCGTAGCGGTTGAGCTGGGCATCTAAGTAAGAGTAGAGACGACCTTGAAGGACTGGGTCATCAGAAAAGTCGATCCCGCGAACAATGTGTCCAGGTTGGAACTAAATAACCAGTTAGCCCAGGAAGAAACACCCTACTATTCAACTAGCTTACGCCTATTTGCTCTGTCTCCGCAAAGTAATTCTGCGGATTCGCATTCAAGGTCATCCTCCCAAGTGGAGTAATTGGAACAACCTCCTCGGGGATAAATTTAGTGTCGTCCAGAACATCAAAACCAAAGGCAAGTTGTTGATCTTCATCAAAGATTTGAACACCGAGCTAAAACTTATCAGCAAATTTTCGTTCCAGAATAACACTGTTTGGAAACATACCTCCCATTCCGGATAAATGCCTGCCTCAATAGCGTTCCACATGTCTTGGCGATGAAAATCGGAATTTTTGCCTCCTACAGCCTGAGCTTCTTCCCATAAGAAGCTTGCCTTTCCTTGTAATGACTTCCAACTCCATTTAACTAACTTCGTAGCTCCTTCGTTCGTGACGAGACGGTATGTATGCACTCCCCAGCCATCCATGTGGCGGTAAGATCGAGGGATACCATAACCAGCCATGACCATCATGACCAAATTCAATGCGCTAGCCTCTTGACTAAAGAAATCGTAGGCGGTATCATGGGCTGTAGCGGCCTGCGGGATTTGGTTGTTTGGCTGAGGCTTGAGAGCATGAATGAGGTCAGGGAATAGGATGGCATCGTTGATAAAGAAAATTGGGACGTTGATTCCCACAATGTCTTGATGTTATGGGTTAGTTCGAGTTTTATGATTCATGGAAACTGCTCACCAAAGTTTCCTTCGTCAGTATAAAATCTAGTAGCTAGGCCGTGCACATCTCTTGCGGAATCAGTACTGCCCCGTTCGCCAATAACTGTTGACATCCGAGTGAACATTGGCGTTTGTTTGCCCGCCTCGGATAGAAATGAAGCAGTTGTTATGTTGCTGAAGTTACCATAGCTCGTGAAGACACCATAGGCCCCTATGTCGAGTCAAAATTTTGGCCGGTGACGTGAGACTAAGTGACTTACCAGCGCCCCGGGCATGCACTGGACGCTCAGGAATCTAGTGATAGAAGTCAGCATAGACACGTTGATTTGGAGTGTCGATATTAGCGGTAGATGTATGCTTACCCGCTCATGGTCAAACCGCTGAAGCTTCTGCCTAAAGATGAAGTCCTCCAATAGAGTTGGTCCGCGTACACCGGCCTTCAAACTGACAGATTCGTCAATTGGTGTCCCTGAATCAGTTGTCATATAGACATCGGTGTCGTTTAATTCAAATGAAGCGAGGAATTCTTGAGTAGACGTTGTTGTCCCTTCGATAGAAGCCGCGATTTGACGCTTCTCTACGTCTTCACCTCGAGCACTAAGTTCACCACTCATGTACGGGCAACCGGCAGCTACGGCCGTGCCCAGAATGGTCAATAAGTACAAAAAGGATCGCATTTTGAAGGAATTACAAAATAAAGCAAGATTGTTTTGAATGCTTTCATCTCAACGTATACTCTTGGGCCTTTATATATGAGTTAAACTTTGCCTTGCAACACAGCAGCGATGTCATCTCTGACAATCACTAAGCTTCTCATGCTTACGGAAGATAAACCATTAAAATGCTCAACCGTCACAGATTCCGCAACATCGAGGCTGAGCATAGACGATCAACGAATACATATCCCCAACATTCATCGATCTCGTGTGCAATCCGAGACTTCGACGAATACACATCTCCAACAATCATCGAATCTCGTATCTAATCCGGAACTTCGTCGATTCCGAATCTTTCGGATCTATATGTATCCGAGAAGTTCGAGGCGGTGAGCCTTGTGGATCCGGTGACAGTGGAGATATACTCGTATGGCTTGAATTACTTCACCCAAGACAGGCCCGCTCGGCGTCTTACATTTGATCGGGAATTATATTGCGCAAGAAATGGTCTACGGGACCCAGTAAAATTGAAGCAGGATGACATGCTTTGCAAGCGTCGGCGTTAAGAGTGGAAATCAAGTCCGCACGTTCCGTTCCGCTTGATCACGCAGCGATACCCTCAGAACATACGGGATGTGATGCATTCTTCATCTCTTCTCTCCTCTGCTTTACCAAGCAGGCGTGAGAGTCCGCGACTCTCCTTTGTAACTCAGACTTGAGGCTTTAGAGGGGAAATGCAGGCATTCGTTGTAAGAAGAAAGAGTGGGAGCACCCTTCTTGTGCAGATTTTGTAGTGTTATGCGATAGGGTATTTTTGTCTTATTGAACGCCAGCGCTCCGACTCGAGGTTTATGGAGTGCTGCTGGCAAGCAAATCTAATGTGCGCCTGACTACGAATTGTGCCTCTTCCCATAAAGTAAAACTGCCTGACGATTTTCTACAACCCTTCTCAGAGCATGCGTTCAGAAATGTACACCGTTGCCCACACCGTTGGGAAGGCCATTAGGGACATCCGCCTCCTGCAACAGCTCCTTCGTAATTTGATCAAGACATCCTGCACTTGCGGCGAAGAAGCCGAGGTACGGTCGTGACGGGTCCAGTACCTTGCTCTGGTATTCGGGATGGTACTGGACGCCAACATACCAAGGGTGATCTTTCAGTTCAACGATCTCCATACGTTTGCCGGTGTCGTCCTTGCCGACGAAATCGAGTCCAGCTTCCTCCAACCGTTGAACATAGTCCGGGTTAACTTCATAGCGATGTCGATGCCGCTCTTCAACAACATCTGCAAGTCCATATAATGCCCGTAGCTTACTATGTTCGCTGCCAGGCTGAAAGTTTGTTGGCCGTAACCCCTTGACCATGAAAGTCAGTAAAAGTATAAGTTTGAGCCTTCAGGGGTTGCATACAAGCCGCATCGTGCCCCCCTTCTCTGTTCTACTGCCCTCCGGCATGAAAATGATCGCCGAGTCTTCGGAAAGTGGTTCAAACTCCTCCGACGTGGCATTCTTCTTTCCACAGAGATTCCGCGCTGCTTCGATCACGGCTACCTGCATACCGAGACATATCCCCAGCATCGGAATTCGCTTTGTTCGGGTCCAAGTTGCTGCTTTGATCATTCCTTCCACCCCTCGCTCTCCAAAGCCGCCCGGAATAACGACCCCACTTGCTGAGTGAACCGAAAGCCACGCTTGGTGATACTTGGTAGGATCACTATCTTGTGTGGAGTCTTCCAAATGTTCAGAGTCAACCCACTTGATTCGAAGAGCCTTATTACACCTCATTGCTGAGTGCTCCAATGACTTGACGACTGAGAGGTAAGCATCATGAGCTTCGACATACTTGCCAACTATGGCGATATCAACCAGGTCTAGATGCATTCTAGGGATAACGGTTTTGTTCCACAACTTCCATAGCGCTGCACCTTTGTCGGCTAAAACGGGGGGAATCTTCAGGTCATCCAACTGTAAAGCCCCCTTCAACAGATTGACCAGACCCTGCTGCTCAAGAAGAAGCGGCACTTGGTAGACGGTCTGCATGTCTCGTACAGCAATCACCTGCTCAACCTCTCGATGACAGCTACGGGCGATTTTTTGGATCGTCTCTGCGGCAAGGGGTCGCTCACAACGACACGCCATCTATTTCTTGTCAATTACTTCACCCATATAGAATTTGGGAACTAACCAAGTCTGGCATGAGGCCCCTGATAAAAGTCCGATCAGCGACCGCATATTTGAGATGTGTAAACGACAGGGGAAAAGGGGAAGGGGGGAAATGTAGCACAGAAAAGACTCACGCCTGAAGTGCACCGCGAATCGAGTGTTGAGTCGGCTTACTTTTCTCCTCTCCGTTTATGCTGCAATCAGTTGGAGTTAGCAACCACCTATCAAGTAAGGTTTCGGGAATTGTTTTTCATTTCCTTCTTTTTTTGGAAGAGAACACTCTTGCTCTTGATCAGCGAATTTGATTGATGGATTAGACTCACACTGGCACGTAAGACACATGGATATTGACAAAGTTTCCTTTGCCTGCTTTTTGCCGAAACTGAGTCAATGCCTCAACGAAGGGCATACTTTCGATATCGCCAACTGTACCACCCTAGCAGACGGTAAGTTTCAGACGGAAGAATAAGAGGGGATATCCGAGCAAATCGCCTGCCCTCTCTTGTGGACACATACCAATTCGACTTGGAGAGAATCTGTCAGTAAAGTGCTTTTCTTTCGATGTTCAGGCACAAGACTTACTAATACACACATCCGGTTCCTCCCCTGAGTCGTCTGCTGGTACTTTCGCAACGCGTTCGATCCACTCTTGGATTGCATCGGTAATGTGGGGGACAACCTGTACGGTTTTACCTAGGTATGTGCCTTATTGACCTTATTAGCACTGTGCTCATGGCCCCCACCCCCGCCCTAGGACATGCGTAGGCGAGTACCTTTTCTTTCCTCCGAAAGCACATGACTGGCAGAAGCTCACATCAGCAAAGGTGCTACGTTGCAGAATGAGCTGAAAGACATACTTGTAGATCTTTCCGGTTGTGATGTTGCTCTGCGAATATATATGTTAACAGGGCCGCATGAGCCGCTGGGCTTATTAGAACTGAAGGGACTGACCTCCTTTGTGAGATTTATGCCCAAGTATCTTGTAGACCAGAGTTAGTTCTTATATCCGGAAGGAACAGAATAAAGCGAATGATGTACCTCTCATAATTTCCAAGATCAAGGTCGCTCTCGCCCCCGTCAATTGGGATGTCAGCAATGTGTGGTCTATATGAGGTGAAGCGAATTACCTTTGAGAACAAAGCATTCTCCATGTTCCCTCGGACTCATGGTCCCTAGAAGTTCAGCCTCGGCCTCCTTCACGTGAGAAACCCAGCCATACCTGCGTCGATATTGAGATAAGGATCAATTTTAATCGCCGTAACCCTTAGACCCAAAGTTTTCAGGAGAAGGCCAGACGAGGAGGCTGAAAGCACGTAAGCCGCCGTTGAGGAGGGTTCGCATTCTTGGCGCGTACCTATAATGCCCTTGCCAACTCCAGAGATCACACCTGGTAAGAGGTTAATGCCGAATATCTGAGAGTAAATGACTGGCTTCAAACATACCTCCTGATACCAGAACGTATTTCTTCATCTTGGCGCTCGGGCAGGGGAGGTTTGGCAAAATCGATACAAGATGAAGTTTTTGTGCATTCGACGCGTCGCGCTTGGAAATTTTTTGCCCAGATAGTGCCGTTTCATGTCACGTGGAGATAACCTTAACCTTAAATGTTAGCGTGAAAATTACGTCAGCTTCCCTGCGAAGACCTGGTGGAACTTGGGCTTAGTCTCGAACCCCTGCCGCATCGCGAAATCAGAAAGATGGAGTGGGCACCGAGCAACAATGTGCGATAAAAGCAAATTTCTCTACTAGAACTGTTTACCTGCAAATTTCTTAAAACTGATCGGCCGCTTTCAACAGGCTCCATACACTCTCGGGCTGTACTGGGGAGGAGCAAGTAAGATAAGAAATCCGAGGCATAAGGCACAAGCACATCATGTTCAAGCACCGTACGTTGAAGTACATATTTTGTGTCGAGAATCGTAACGAACCATTCTCGTTGCGAACAAATTTGAAGAGTTACAGTAGCAGGAAAGTGCGGGACAGGAAGGATTGGCCGCAATAATTGGTGTATGTTGTGCATTGCGCCAGAAAAACGCCATAAGGTCATGGTTGAATATTAAGCCACAATGGGTTGATTGGACAACTCCACCACATTCTTTCTATCCATGTGAACGGGTCCGTTCACCTTATCGCATAATAGTAGTCTCAAAAGTCGGATGTAATTTTGTCTTCCTAACTCATAGGGTGCTTCCCACCTCCTCAATAGCTTTTATCAATCCATCAATCGTTCCTTGGGTCGTCTCTCGATTGACAACAACTCTGAAGAATGAGCCTTTTCCACCAGGTGCGTAATCAACCATAAACCCTCTTGGTATCAACTTCTGTACAATCTCACTAGTGGTTCTCGTGTTGTCATCTGCTCGTTCCGCCAGGTTCCCTCCTTTAGCGAAATAAAAGCACACTTGCAAACAGGGAGGTGGGTTCTCGGAGACCAGGATGAAGTCCTTTCGGTTGGAAATTTCAGTGGCAAAATAAGAAGCGATGTCAAAAGCGTTGTCAATCTGCTTCTCAAAGCCATCCTTTCCATAATAGATCCAGCTCAAGGCAAGCTTTAAACTGTCACCTCTTCGTCCGCACTGAAGAGTCAGATCAGCCAGATCCCAGACTTCTCCACCTTCATTTCCTTCGTGGAAGAGATAGCCCGCAGGGAGCGTGTTTGCTTTATGGAACTTTGTGAGGTCTGGACCTAGGAGGAAAGAACATGTGATTGGTGCTCCCATCATCTTGTGCGGGTTGACCGCTAAACTATCAGCAAGCTCAATTCCAGCAAGCTTGTGTTTTTGCTTCGAAGAGAAAATGACAGGACCACCCCAGCTGGCGTCAACATGCAACCAAAGATTATGTTTCTTGCATACTGCTGAGATCTCTTTGAAGGGATCGAATGAACCGAGGACCGTTGTTCCTGCCGTGGCATTGACGTAAAATGGGGTCTTGCCTGCATCTTTGGTCTTCTTCACGAGTTTCTCCAGCTCGGAAGAGATCATTTGACCCTGAGAATCTATTGGGACGGAGACAACGTTGTCGGTTCCGATGCCGAGCATCTGAGCTGCTTTCTCCAGGGAATAATGCCCATGAGCGGAGGTAAAAAGAACGAACTTGTGATCTGCATTCCCGCTCGTCTTGCTAGCGGGGTATAATGTGTTACGGGCGATGACAATCGATGTCATGTTTGAGGCGCTGCCACCTTGGCAGGAAATTCCTCCGGCATGAGGGCCACTGAATCCAAATAGGTTTGCAAATGTCTTTGCAGTTGTCTTCTCAATGACCGTAAGAGCTGGCGATACTTGGAAAACGTGAAGCTGCTAACAGTAAGATGGTAATCCAGAGAGACACCCCACACTTGACTTACATTTGTATTCAGCACGGCCAGAAGGAGTTCAGAAATGAGTCCTACCTGATTTTACTTCAGTCTCTGTAACAAAGGAAGATACCGCTAACTTACTGCATTCGTGCTGGCATATAATTTGTCTAAAAATCCCTGGTCCCATGTGTTGACACTGTATTTGAGGACCTGCTCAACAGTGGCAAGTAATCCATCCTTTCCTTTTCCGTTTCCAGGGAGCTCGAAGTTCATAAGACTGAGAAGTTTCTCTGGTTTATGGTGTTCTACAAGGGCGGTACGGGGTCCTCCTCCTGGAATGGCAAGTCCATGACCTGTGGGTTTGGCGCTGGCATCTTCATCGGCAGACTGGATGAAGGGGATAATCAAAGATTGAACGGCATTAAGGAGCTTCAAAACGTCAGTGATGAATCTTCAAACAAATATCATTTGATATATCTTATAAAGCTCTACGGCTGAGAATTCTTGACTTACATCGTCAACCTCATCAGCGCGATTTAGCTGTGTCGTTTTTGAATCATTCCTCAGAGGCAGGGACGTCCCATTTGAAGCCATTGTAAAAATATATTCTAAAAAGTCTAAAGCAATCTATAAAATAGGTAACAAGGAATAGGAAGGTCAACTCTAATGATAATAACTGATGATGATAGAAAGTGAGATGAAGTGACGTGCTGGAAGATTTAGTTCAAGGGTGCAAATGTCCCAAAATGGTCAAGCGCTTCCTTGACTGCCGAGAAGCGGCCGCATTGACAATACTCCACCCAAAAATTATCTCGAACTCAAGAACATCTCCGCAACACAGAAACGCAGCAATTCCATAACGATGCCACGAGAACACAAAGCCAAGCGCGGTCGCCGAGAAGAGAAGAAAGAGGAGAAGGAATTGAAAAGGAAGAGAGAAAATGGCGGCGAAGATGCACAAAGTCACAAGAAGCAGAAATCACAAGACCCCGCCGAAGACATTGATGTCCAAATCACAGGCTTGGACAATGATTATATTCCACTCGAAGAAGAAGATGCGGGAGCTACGGAACGGCCATTCTACGGTATGCTCGAAGATGAGGAGCAAGAATACTTTCGGCGCGCAGACGAACTCCTCGAACTCAACGATTTCCCCTCCGAGGAAGAGCGCTCCCTGTTCCTCGAAAATGTATACCGCGAGGCGGATGACAAGGAGCTGAAAATTGCATGTAGTCAATCTTGTTCGCGGTTGATGGAGCGGCTGATACTGTTGAGTTCCGTGGAGCAGAAGAAGAAGCTATTTGAGAAGTTTGGGGGGAATTTTGCACATTTGGTCCAACATCGATTTGCGAGCCATTGCTGCGAGACGCTGTTCATCCAGTCTGCACCGGTCGTTACGGAGGAACTCACTGCGGATTCAAAAAAGAAGGAGGATGAGCAGGAGAAAGAGGCTGTGTCAATGGAAAGTCTGTTTCTTCAAACATTGGACGAGCTGGAAGGGAAAATGACCTTCCTCCTCACCGACCGATTTGCATCCCATACCTTGCGAGTGCTCCTCGTAGTTCTCTCCGGTCGACCTCTTGAGAAAGCATCCACTCGGTCTCTCATGCAAAGCAAGAAGAAAGAGAAAATCTCCATCACAGGCCTCGATACCTCACCCACGGAGCTCTCCCTTCAAAAACGCTCCATTCCCTCATCCTTCCAGTTCGCTGTCGAGAAAATAATCTCCGACACAATTGCAACTATGGACCAATCTTTCATCAGAATCCTCGCCACTCACCCCACAGGAAACCCAACGCTGCAACTGCTCCTCGAGCTCGAGCTCACAAACCACAACACCAAAAAGGGGTTAAACACCGATGAGAAGACGATCATTTCTGCCCTTCTCCCTGATAATATCGAGACCGAAGGCTCCGAATCCGCAACTTTCGTAAACGGCATTCTCTATGACGCAATTGGATCCCGGCTTCTCGAAACTATATGCACTTTCGCACCAGGGAAGCTGTTCAAGCAAATTTACCGAGCAACATTCAAGGATCGAATCGGCGCTCTCTCTCGCAATGAAATATCTTCTTACCCCACAATAAAGGTGCTGAATCGACTTTCGAAAGAAGATCTGGAAGAAGCCGTTGAGCAAATAATCCCACAGCTCGAAGGTCTGGTACAGCGAAGCAGGACAACTGTTATCAAAACACTCTTCGAGAGATGCGCAGCACGGGGAGCAGATACCACAGCTCTCACCACTGCCCTTGCATCTGCCTATGGCTCTGATCCATCCACCCTGATCTTAAAAATGGCATGCATAGATGACGTCCCATCCCTCCTCTCTACAGCATTCCCACCACCGCCCTCCGACTCAGACCCCGCCTCTCAATCCTCACCACCAAAGCGTCCCCCGCCAACGCTAAAACCAACATCCCCACAACTCCACGGCTCATTACTCGCACAAACGCTCCTCTCCCTCCCGGGTGCTCCTTCGGAGCTCATTCAATCCGCACTCCTAACCCTGGAACCCAACTTACTTCTCGCATTAGCAATCTACCAAACAACAACGCACATCATACAGTCCGCCCTCGCCCCTTCGCCAACCAACACCCCCTTCCGCCGCAAGCTCATCAACCTCCTGCTCTTCCCACCCACATCCTCCACCACCTCGCCCTCCACCGACCAATCGCCCGTCCTCTCGCTAGCGCTCTCTCCAACAGGCTCACACGTCCTCGACACACTCCTAACATCAACCACATCCCCTACCTCTCTCTTCTCAATAACCGAACGCATCGCCACCTCCCTCACCTCCTCAGAATCTCTCCTCCGAGATTCCTTCTCCGGACGAATAGTATGGAGGAACTGGTCTCTTGACCTCTTCAAGCGACGCCGCGGAGAATGGGTCAACTTAGTGAAATCTCATTCCGTCTCTACGTCCCTTGCTCCCCCACAACAACCAAACCCCTTGCCCGTTACGGCTGATGACGACGAAGCGGTTGTAAAGGAAGGAGGCAAGAAATCGAAAGACAAGAAATCCAAAGCCAAACCAGGCGCTAGCAAGGATGCAAAGTCCACTGCCCAAGAAAGTGGCAAATCAGCAATCCGGCTCGCGCGCGAGAAGTTCGCTGCGAAGAAGGCGGAGAAGATGGCTGGGCTTGGTGGGAAGTCCACTTTCAAGAATGTGAAGGGAAGGGGGACGGGTGCAAATGCTATTTGATTCCCTTTGCTAGATTTCCTCAGAAAACGGATGTGGGAAGTGGATGTAGGAATGAGGAAGGGAATCTGAGTAACCGAGTCTATATAGAATGAAGAGTTGAGGAAAGAATGAAATAATCGATACCCCATTTTTGGTCCTCCCAGATACGCATACATTAGTCCTTGCATAACTTCGGCTCTGTGATTGACATCAGGCTCTCAAGTCTGAGATTCTAGTCTTGAGATCAATTTCCTCGCTGAACATCGAAGAGCAAAGCTTGATCCTTCAATTTTGTTGAAGCGAAGGGCTTATCAAGGGGTAGAATAAGCAGAAAGACTTTTTGCAAAGCGAGTCCGAATGGAAATCTCAAACCTATGAAAGAGACCTTATCTCATGGACTTCCTCGACGCAATTTAGGAACGTCTTTACCTCAAGCAGGAAAAAGTCACCGAGTTGGTCTTCTCTTCAATTCTCACTCTTTATTATTTCCTGCAAATCACAAGCATCAAAGAACTTGGTTAAGTTAACGCGGTTTGGATTGTGTATCTAAGCCATCGCACTCTGGTTTTGTTATCCGTGAATCATTGCCCATCAGTCGTAATATTCATCCTCCACCAAGCCCATACGACTTCCATAAACTCCTATGTAAAGAAGCGAAAGTATTTGCAAGTCCGCAGACAAACATCAACCCACTCAATTAAGTGCAGGAATAGTTTGCGCAGCCAGGAATCCAAGGATCAGAAACAGCTCAGTAAAAAGGGCCTCCATAGAATCGAAATTTGAAATTCGAGAAGAAGCAAGTGCAAACAACTCGAGACGGTGACATAAGTACCTTAGATGTACCACATACCGTTGCGGATCTTATTGATGAGGTCAGGACCTTGGTCAGGGTTGCCCAATGGAACGAGCGGAGCAGCCTCAGTCGGAAGGGAAGAGCCAGTCTGCGAAGAACCGCCTTGAGTACCACGAACTGCGGCACGGATAGCAGCATCTTGACGAGCCTCCTCGAACTTCTGACCACCACGAGGACCCTCGGAAGCGGGGGTAGACTCGTGAGCACGAGCACGGTTGGAAGCCAAGTGTGCATAGTAGACGGCAGGGACTGGGGAATGTTAGCTTCGCTTCTCGCAGAAGAATCGAAGTACTCACACAAGGAAACCGGGGTGGTTGAGCGCATGTATTGATAAGAGAATTGATAGATCATCTTCTGCAAATCATTGACCGGAACCTTGGCCTCGTCAAGGAGAACATGGTAGTGAACAGGGCGAGCAGTGCCTTGAATGGCAGAGTGGGCGTTGAGATAGAAGTCATACTCAAACGGATGAGTGACGTCGGATTCAACCAGAGTGCCAGGCAGGGCGTTAGCATTGCGATCAGCAGCCTGACTGTCTCCATCCTTGGGGAAGAAGCGGATGTGATGACGCTTGGTGCAGACAATGACAGTCCACTTGATCTGTTTTGAAGTCAGCAAATTTCAATTCAATAAGGACTTGCACTCACGCCACTAGCCACTTGTGGGCCATACTTGTCGCTAAGAACACTCTTCATATCAGCCAACTCGTTGTTGAGAACTTGCATGAATTGACCCTCTGAGACACCATCACGGAAGTAGTAGATATGCTGAGGGCCACGACCACCGCCAACCTTCGAAATCCACTGCTCAAAGAGAGGCAACATCATGCCACGGATATTGTTAGGGGTAATCATCTCGACACGGTGGCCATTGGTCTGAACAGCAGCCGCATATCGGCAAGCATTCTGATCAAACGACATGGTAAGTGCAGCCATGGAGGCCTGGAGACTTCCAGGAGATGGATGAGAGACATCAGCACCTGCGAGGGTTCAGCAGCATTCATGTGATCGGAACTTAGGACATACCAATGATCATAGTGGGGACTTGGAACCAGTTCTTGGCGCTAGCGACCTTGCATGTAGTACCACCCAGCTTTGCGTTGACCTTCATGGCAACGTTGGAGCAGTATTGAGGCTGGGCCTTGACAACATGAGCAATGTTAAGGCCTGAGACGTTAGTAATGCTCTAAGAGGCGAGTAAAACGACTTACATTGAGACACCATGGCGAAACGGCACTCAGTGTTCTTCTTGAGGCGCTCGTACATGAAGGAGTCGCGGCCAGGAAGAACATAGAAAATGATCTGAGGCAATAACTGAGATTGGTTACCGATAGCATTGCGGGCGTTAACAACAGTGACTGGGATGTCCTCGCCTCGGGGTTGGTTGTAGATGGCCGGGTTGCGATTCTCGACTTTACCACCATGGCCTGTATAGGTCTGGATAAAGACGTTGATGAAGTTGCGGACGACTTGTTCATTAGTGGCGCCCCCCATGATGACGAAGCCCCATGACTTTAAGGGTTCGGGGTTGCTAAGCAAGAATTTCTGGCCACGAAGGTCCCAGCGGCCTTGAGTGCCTGGGTTGAGCTTCTTACCAGCAAACTGGACCTCGGGATTTTGGAGAAGACGAGCTGCAGTCTTAGGAAAGGTCAGAAATGAAGATCAAATATTGAGACGAGCAACCTACCAAAGTCATTGCCGGATCAACTTTCATACCAAAGTGCTGCATGTACGGGTCCTCATTCCACTTAAGCATACCACAACCATGGTTGATGGCTTCAAGACGCTGCTTTGGACGAGTGACAGCGAACTTGATCATAGCAGCGGTCTACTTTTGGTCAGCGAGAATTCACAGAAATTGGCTGGACAGAAGTCTTACTTGATCAGGAGACAGCTTATAATTGTATCGTTGATTGGGAATCAAGTGACAGAGTTCCATAGGGAACATACCGGCGCGTTCAGTGACGATCAAGGGGAGATACCAGAACTGGAGGTCAATGTTGTAGGTGCGCTTGAAGTAGTTGTAGACTGTGATCTCCTCTTCGGCGTTGGTTTGCCTATTCTTGAACTTGAAGATGGTATTCTTAGCATGGGCGCCCTCATTTTGGTAAGGTTGTCCAGCCTCCCAGGTGAACTTCTTGATCGTATAGATCTTATTGTCTGTAAAGTGGTCAGTGATATACCATGAGAGATAAGATAATTGACTTACCATCTGCCTTGCCTCTGTGCTTCACTCGAAACTTCAACTTAGCCAGCTTACGAAGATTCTTAAAGTCCTCGGACTGAGTGACCTGACCGGGATGCTTAGTGTCCTTGATGGGCTTGAGAAGATCACGGAAGACGGTGTAAGACAGTTGGCGGTTGCGGTCGCGGCAGAAGTTACGAGCAGCCTGATGCACGTCCTGCGGAGCCCAGAAGGTACCATTTGCAACATCGACATTGAGTGCCAAGCCAGTGCTTGGTTGACCAACAGAGGATTGCGGCTAGACGAAGTCAGTGACGATTTGGATGCCTGGAATTGGAACACTTACATTGCAGAGGCGAATAGATGAGTAAACACCCTTCATAGCAACGACGACATTGTCAAGAGGGGTTGCGAGATTGCCCTTGGCGAAGAAGCTGCGCTTGATTAAGGTGTATGACTGCTTAGGCCATTCACGCATGAGATGATCAAGAAAGCCTGGAAAGAATTAGCACCAAGTTTTCAAGTCAAG
>Ga0302325_10006817_pt1 | contig 25562 bp, 20 predicted proteins | sample Palsa_T0_2_FD_201948 | JGI IMG/M metagenome (GOLD analysis project Ga0302325, IMG submission 201948) | Peat permafrost microbial communities from Stordalen Mire near Abisko, Sweden - Palsa_T0_2 | ecosystem: Environmental > Terrestrial > Soil > Palsa > Peat permafrost | place: Sweden: Abisko... | reverse complement strand
CAGCCACGGCCAAGCTTTAGAACATCCGAGGAAAATTAGTTTCGCTCTTGTGTTAGCCCAGGAGTCGGGGGACAAGATTTCTCGAGGCGAATAGATCTTTGCTTTGACACGGTGACCACGAAGGTCCTTTATGTCAGATGCCCATGCATATGCATTGCAATTCTCCTTCAATTCTTCAAAGATCGGTGAGACCGCCCGTGAAATGTTACACCTGCCGGAAAGAAAAGAAAGTCAATAGAAAAGACTAGATATCTCCCCATCGTCGGACCCACGATCGCGCTTCGGCCTGACTTTCATGATAACCGAGCTTCAAATTGGCCAAGAAATCCATGGTCCTTTTATCTGGATGCTGGTAGCCGGTTTAATAGTGAAGGGGGTTTCGTCAAATCCACCATATAGAAACACCGTTGGCTAGAAGACAGAAAATCGGTACGGCCCCGACAGACCACGAACAATTCGGCACCGATAGCGGGGACTCCAATGACGGACGGCCGAGCCTGTCCTCGGTGGGTTGTTTTTGTACACACCTGCCATCCTTCTTGTTCCACTGATAAAGCATACCAATTGAATCCGTTGACCAATTCGCTGAAATTGGTTCGCGCGCAGAACCAAAAGGGAATGTGTGTCTCGTCGGCAAGAAGAACCATGAGATGGCGGATTTGTCGGTTTGGTATGAACGAGACGCGTGGTGAAATAGTAGTATGGGGTGAAGGGCTCCACCAAAGATGTTGTATTAGATGGGAAGGGATGTGCGCAAGCCGAATGCCATCTCACATTCCTACTTTCCGCGCCTCTCAAAAATGAAGACATGCCAATTCAAGGGAGTGACGGGGACGAATATGAAAGGCCGCTTTGAGACCTTATGCAGCCAGGACCTGCAACTGATGCAACCAGTGACAGTGCATGGCGGAAGGACTTTTATTGTAATGATCCGTATTCTTGTGGCATGCCGTCATTGACAGAATTAATAAGGGGGCAAGATAAGTCAAATCGGGCGCCAACCAGTTTGGATGCCGGTGAATTATATATGAACAAACGCTCGACGGTTTGTGTTAAATGTTTTCGTCGCTGACCGTCTTCGTCGCTGAGCAGTTTGCGTAGGTGAAGAATGTCGAAGGTTCCTGCTACGACATTTTTGATATGTGCCCCCTCCGCCCTTTGCCAATATTTTAGGATGGTTCTACAATGAGTCATTCATTGCGTTGCTCAGCTGGCGTGTCTTCTCCTCCACACGTCAGCCCTCATAACTCACCAGATTACCGATACGTCAGTATCCTTGAGGTTTCAAGTCATGTTTGGTGTATGTCGACGAAGTTCCCTTCTTCGACTAGTGATTTCGTGTGTCGAGACGGGCCGAACTTCCTCAAATCCACTTCGAAATGGACGGAACAACATTTGATCGCGTTCAAATGTCTTTTCTTAGAGAATCTTCCCGTCGGCCGAGTTATTCCGCTCGCGCTATATACCAGAAGACGATGAATTCACCGTACAATGGGTGAAAAAGGAATGATCGGCGACGGAAGGAGAGGTTCGCGCGATCTGGCAAGACGGGTTTTGGTATGGCTTATTATTTTCATCTTCAACTTGCTGCAGTACTTCAGCGATACACGGCTCCCCCAGAAGAAGTCGCACAAAGACAAAGCGGAAGCGTATGCGTCGGGGACTGCGGAGAATTTTCCATTTCGAGGACGATAAATCTGAGGCGTTATCCACTCAAATGGCGGTGACGTTCCTCGGTCTCCTGGCTGCTATAGAGAGTCATAATCACGAAGAACGGGTAGGGTTTCGTTTACGTCCTTTGCAGTTCCACTAACATGGTAGTATTGATCCCTTGAAGCCACAATTGAAAATCCTCGCAGAAAAAGTTACTAGTACTATCAATGATAGTTCTTTTCACATTGAAGCACACGGCGATGTACGACTGAGTGGGTTCGCCGCGGAATTTCTCCACAGGCCAGCTTGGAGGTATTGGCATAACTCCCTCACTAATCTATCAAGCTGACTACTGTATAGTGCAACGCAAGAGGTGGCATGTCCGACCAGATCTAGTCAAGGGCAAGGAGACGGGAGAACTCCTTGCCATTGGCCATACCCGCCGCTCGTTGAATATTTGTACGGAGCGAGATCGAGAAGTAAACGCCTTCTCCTTTCTGCTGCTGATTCAAGGCCTTCGTTGTTGGTGTACATCACGACCGATTACACGTCACTGCTGTTGAGTTTCCTGAAAAGTATTTTGAGTGGGTATATTCCCCAAGGCGGATTCCTTGTAATTCGTCGTACGAAGACATATGATTTAAGAAAAGCAGAGCTCGCATTGAGGCTTCTAGAATGGTTACCGGAATGATGAGCGTGCAATCAGCTTTGTCATGGTTGAAGAGGCTCAGTCGCCTAAAGCATTAGGTGTGGATGAGTCCGCTTCCGCCTCTCCCGGCGATGCAAGCCTGTGCGAGGCCGAATATGGCCCCCCCAATACCTCGGAATATTGCTAGGGACGGGCCTGAGATGGGATAACTAAAGTGTATATCAGTGCGTCATTCTATGGAGCTGACACTAGACTTCAAATAGATGAAATGCCCCCTGGTGGACTATTGGTCTGCGAGCTTGTGGAAGACACAGAAAGCTCCTCAAATTTCCTTGAATTACCGATACACACATTCGTCAATACTAGCGCTCTCACACTATCGAAGTGGAAGAATGTCTCAAATGACGAATACCTCTCGAATCACTCGTACGTCAATGCTATACCGATATCGCGAACGCAATTTTTGCGAAGTGCAATGCCAATGCCAATAGGCTTATGCACTGGCAGATGATTATTTCCGTAACACAGTACTATTTTTTCACTAGATTTTTCTTGTGGCGACTGTTTCATCCTGATGGGTTTCCCTGATGCGATCGTCAAAATGTTCTTGCAACAATTTGATACTCCGTGGATGCACTCGCCGCTTTATCTTATCTTTGAAGGTCAAGGGTCACAGGGCAACATCTCCTGGTAAACTTTCTTCAGAGCTGTGAGCTCATGTTATAGATATCTTACCGGGTTAGAAGAAACAACCTGACGCGTCCTTCCGCCCCAATCCACGATCAGATCCATTGAAGCTCATAAGCGCCGCACTCATCCAGGTACAACCGGTACTCAGCGCTAGCACACCTTGGCATATTAGAGATCGGAAATAGCCAGTCGGTGTCATCGGTATACACGAGAGGGCCCACGTTCATAGAACCCAAATCAAAGTTTTCATTGGAATCGTGTACAATAGAAACAGAGCGAGGGACCCCTGGCGCGCGGAATATCACGAAATATCATCTGGAATATATGAAGGATCAGAGTAATCTGAGCAGTTTCGGGAGTCAGCGGTGCTTGTGTTGGTATATGTCTGTTTATGATTTGTTGTGTTTACTATTTCAGATTGCATTTGATATGTTTTGTTTCATGGGAGTTTGATCAAAAGGGCACACTTCTGTCCCACAACGACGTGGGTGGAGAAGGGACGTCGTAAATCGCGATTTGACCTGCGTTCCTGTGTCTGTGACGATGTTATCTGGAAGTCCATGGTACTTGAACACGTGCTTGAGGTATATATAGTCGCACTGTTTCCTTCGCGGCGACCGGCAGTCAGATAGACAAACCGAATGTGTGAGCCAGATCTTAGAACAATACCTGAGAACTAATCTTCTGCGATCACCAACGAATCCGAGTAGAACAATGCCTCGACGCATACAGTATATCCCTATTCTTTGCCAACTACAGATACAACCCTCGCTGAACACTCCGAGTGACTCCAGCTCCGAATTCCAACGCCAAAACCCCTCGGCCGAAGTCCTCAGAGAGAAGTACGGTGCAATTCATGACCAGGTTGAAGACCATAGCCCAAGCCAAATCAAACTCAAACTACGACGTTCATCACAAAAAGGCCCCCGTATTCGAACCCGGAAGCTTAGTTTGGCTATCTCGGAGGAGCAACACGACCACGCGCCCCTCTCAGAAGTTAGATTTCAAATGAGCAAGCCCCTTCAAAGTCCTCGGGGCTGTTGGAGACAGCAAACTAGCGTATCGGCTCGAACTCCCACTGAATAAATTCAAAATTCGCGGGGTCGTTTATTCACCTATATTGAGCGCCGCTATTATAGTAACGCGGTCTGGGCGAGTGAAACTTATCAACTGTGGCAAAGGGCAACGCTGGACAGCTATGGACTTGGGTCGTTTAAATAAAAATGACGTGGATTTTCAAACGATGGACCCTGGCTTTGGATTGCAAAGGGACGCTATTGATCACAGAGTTTTGTTGAGTCGTATTTCTAGTTCAATATCTGTATATCTTTGTTAGTAACGTCTAAGAGGTAACGGTCAAATATGATATCAGTTCAAAGAACACATCCTCATTTCAATTACCATTTAACACCATGAGGCTTCTCTTTTTGCAGCCTCCTTTCCGAAAACCGACAACTGGATTTGGATAACTACGAATTTGTATTTATTTAAGTAGAAGTACCGCCATAATTTATATAACATGCACTGGGACCGTCAGAGATTCGAGGCTGACGTGTCGCTATCCGGCGGCACAGGAAAATGGAGGCAAAAATATTCTATCCCCCATCTTTGGCAACCTTATTGTTCACGGCCATTTACGATCCGCAAGCTGCGTGTCTTATCCGGTTGGAAGTATTGCGACGCAAAGGCCTGTTTTTAAGGGCGGAGGCGGTGGATAATCACTCAACCTTAATTCCAAGGGTCATCTGATCCATTCCACGGACTTTAAAGCCCGGGAACTTATCTCGATTATTCTAGTGCCCGTCACCCCAATTACATAGCGCCAATACCAATCTCCCTGACTCACTCCCACCAGTGTCATCATGACGGGAAGTGGAATTCTTCGATATAATGGAACCGCACCCAATGGGGGTAATTCGTGTATCATTTCGGCATAATTTGTTCTCTAATCGGTGGTAGTAACCTTCAATTTGAATCAATGGTTTGCTGCCGGAGACCTCGCTTGGACTATAACTGCTGGTGCTTTGGTCTGGCTTCTGATCCCAGGCGTCGGCTTCTTCTATTCGGGTTTGTCCGAACAGAAGTCCGCACTCTCTTTGATCATGTTGTCCTGCTTGTCGGTCGTCACCTTTCAAGTATGTTTCCTACTCCCGCTAGTCAAAATAACAGCCAGTGGTTTTTCTGGGGCTATTCATTGGTGTTCTCTCGCACGGGAGGCAGATTCATGGGGAATCTGGATAATATCGGGTTCAAAGGCGTTCTCGCCCAAGAAAATGGCTATATTCCGGATATCTTGTATGCGTTTTTCCAAGGCATGTTCGGCGCTTTCACCCCGGCGTTAGTTATCGGTCCGGAACGGGGGCGTATTTTACCGTGCATTGTCTTCTTGTTTGTTTGGGCTACGCTGGTGTATGACCCCATTGCTTCGTGGACATGGAATCCCAATGGCTGGGCTGCCCAGTTAGGTGTATTGGACTTCGCCGGAGGTACACCGGTTCACATCACATCGGGCGCATCCGCTCTTGCTTTTGCGTGGTTATTAAGTGGACCTCCTATAGAACCCCAGGTATCTTGGATCCGACCGCCGCTAATACTAGGTACACAACTCTACCTATGTCGGCCTTGGGACTGTGTTCCTATGGTTTGGGTGGCTAGGCTTCAACGGCGGGTCAGCTCGCGGATGCAATCTCCGCAGCATAATGGCGTGCGTGGTATCAAATCTCGCTGCTTCCTGTGGTGGTCTGACCTGGTTAATGATGGACTATTATTTCGTAGCTCCGAAAAGGAAATTCGCATATGCCTTCGCGATGACATCAATCATTCTCTTGCTGATGAGTGCTGTTCCTTGTCTCCAGCTTCAAGTTACCACAGCAGACGCGGACGCCGGAATAGACCGTATCGAGCTCGGCGAAGTTGCATATAATTTCAGATTCCCGTCAGATCCTCAACCAATAACAGTGGCTGAGCTCTCAGTAGAGGAGCGGTCGAAGGATCAGGTACCTCAGCAGGAGATCACTACTTTACCCCCGAAGTACACAGACTCACCGCAACGTACGTGGAATCTGAGAAGGATGTTCTCTCGAAAGAGTAGTAGGCAAGGGACTCCGTTGAGTCGGCGGGCCATCGTCGTTGAAGCCTTACCCGATCGAGCCTGAAGTTGCAGCGTACAGCGAAGATATGTCGAGCGCGAATCTCGGGCCTATTCCCAAATCCTAATCGATCTATAGCTAACGGAGGCAGGAGGTCGTATCCATCAGCACGAATGTTTTGTCGGTTGGATTATTCATTCTATTTCCTGTTTAAAGTTGGATCATAATGGCGCCTGCTGAGGCAGTCAGCACATATAGCTTAAGTTTAGCCCCAATCACTCACAATAACTGTCTGTAATTAATAATCCATGTTATTTTGCCAACGCACAAACCGTCCTAATAATAAATTGTGTGTGGAAAATCACTATGCTGAAAATCGACAGTGAACAACACTGGCACGCGAGGCTGGGCGGGAGCCGCGCGAAGGTAATGGGGGCGGTATCTGAGAGTCTGGGCGATCAGCATTAATATTACTAGGAACTTACGCACAAAGACCTCTCCGCAGCACAGTGCACTGTTAGAGTTGAGTAAGAGAGCTGAGCGGGTGCTGCCAGCAGCTTCAGCCCCGCCAATTCGGCGAACTCGCCCTGGTCCCAGGCGAAGGACCTCTTCTGGGACAACTGCTCACAGGCGGTTGCAGTGCTCACGAGCGGCATCGCGTTCGTGGTCCTCCCCAGTGTGATCCCACTGTATTTAACACGTTCCAACGGTGATTAAAATCCCCGCCTGTAAAGTGTTTTTCCAGAATACACGTTTTGAATACCCCCGCTTCTAGTGTGTTTTCAGGAAAAACCTGCTAAGAACCCTGGATCCATGGTGTCCGGTCAATTACTCGGCTTTCAATACCTGAAATTATGCTTCTCGGTTGAAAATGGACAACTTCCGAGAAACCCTTGTTTTCGTAAATAATCTGTGCAGCTACCCTAACACAGCCATACGCATATGAGGCGTTGTTTCTTACCGTCACCCCCAACCACGTCCTGTTCAATTTTCATCGTTGACATGCCTGCCACCGAAAAACGCGCCACTGCCAAAAGGTCTGTTTACGCGTGGACGACAGGCAATAAGCGTTCAGTTGCCCATGTCGAACCTATCGGAAAGGGTGGTTTCGGTGAGGTGCACAAGGTTTGAACAACGGATTCTCCAATCGCTAAATGATTATAGATGAAATTCGGGAGAACTGGTCAAGTAAGTCTGCCAGAAGCTGTCAAGTAACGATAAGATTTTCGCACGAAAGATTGTTCGACGCTTCGGATCCGTTACTGAGGAAGATATCGAAAATGAAGCTAAAGCCGTCTCGGCATTGTGCGCCAAGGCGCAATGCCGATACGTCGTGGAGGTTCTCAAGCATGGTTGGTTGACAACCGATCACAGCTTCTATTTCATAGATATGGAATACTGCATCCAAACGCTGGAGGATTTCATCAGGGACATCGCGAAGGAACCGCAAGTGGGATTACAACAACGGAATGATCTTGCAATCCTGAATGGCGTCGCAACGCCACAACCGCTTTTCCTCACCGAAGATTCTTCGCTGGTGCAGTCAACTCTGACGGTGGCGGGCGCGGGCAACACGCCAAATCTCGATCCCATGGAGCTAGAGAATGAGCCACATTTTTCCGCAACGATGTCAACGCAAATATTACCCGACAACGAAGATACCTCTCCCGTCACGGTGCCGTCTACGCCAACGTTTCCTGAGGATGAGTTGATCGACTGGGAGGCGCTCATAAGGGTACTGCAAGATATTACTTCAGGCTTGATCTATATTCATAGTCAGAAGTTTGTTCACCGGGACCTGAAGCCGAGAAATGGTACAATATTGATTTCAGTTCTAATGTGGTCCAGTGCTTTTCTCTGAACGGGATGCTTGTTGGAAGTTAACCGATTTTGGGTCGGCATCTGTAGCAACATCGAAAGGTTTGGTTACGACCAGTCTCGCCCGCGGCACCGCGAGCTACCGGGCTCCTGAAGTCCTGAAAAATAAGAGCAACAGCCGAACTGATATTTTCGGCCTCGGCTGCATTATTTTCGAAATCATCACCACTCAACGACTCTTCTCTGGGGACTGGGAAGTGCTGGAATACGCTCAAAAAGGGAATCCAATCTTCCCTGACCGATGGCCTGTCGCCACCCAAGGCTCCCGTCTCCATGACCTTGGGCAACTCACTTCGACTTTACTCTCTGCGGAACCGCGAGAAAGACCAGGTGCAGCAGAAGCTCTCCGACAACTCCTTCGGCTGCGAAAGCGCTCTGGTTCCTCTGAAGCAAAGGCCGATCCGACCAGCGAGGACGACTTTTTTGATGTAGATGTAGAAAACTCCGATGTGGATGCACCTGCAACTACTGCCCACCCGACCATTCATTCAGCCCTTCGATCTCTTGGCGAGACTAGGATGACATTAGGTGGATCCCTTGTTATTATACTACTTTGTATTCACGCTAACTTCTCTTCGTGTCTAGCTTCTGCAATGGAACAAAGTACGACGAGCCAACAACCACCTGCTCCCCTTCCACCACAATTTGCACCGACTTTCTCCCTTTGGGATCAAGACCTTGATTCTACTCCCGCAGACTATAAACGTGAAGGAGAAGATTGGTTTGCGATCTTTAATAAAAACGTCCCTCGTAAACTCGATGTCTCCCTCGTCCATACCTTTGAGCACTTTAGCGTCGTCTGTTGCGTTCGGTTCTCCGCCGACGGAACATACATCGCTACAGGCAGCAACAAGCTCACACACATTTTTGATGTCAAGACGGGTGGAAAAGTCGCTACCCTCGTCGACACCAATGCAGACCGAGGTTGCGACATGTATATCCGCAGTGTATGTTTCAGTCCAGACGGGAAATATCTCGCGACTGGGGCAGAGGATAAATTCATCCGAATCTGGGATATCCACCACAAGGAAATCAAACGTCAATTTATTGGACACGAAGACACTATTTATTCCCTCGATTTCTCTCGCGACGGGACTCGTCTTGCCTCTGGATCCGGAGATAGAACAGCCCGATTATGGGATATGGAGTCGGGTGTAAATTTGTTGACTTTGCGCGTTGAGGATGAGGTTACTACGGTTGCTGTGTCGCCGGATGAAAAGTTTCTGGCTGCTGGGTCACTTGGTGGAGTGGTGCGAGTGTGGGATACTGAGAAGGGAACCCTGGTTGAGCGATTCAAAGGGCACAAGGATAGTGTTTACTCTGTTGCATTCTCAACATCGGGGCTGGAGTTACTTTCGGGATCTGTCGACAAGACAATCAAGTTGTGGGAGTGGACGGCACCGAGAACGGGATCGATGCATCTTGCTGTGCCGAGGGACACTTGTATGACGACATATGTGGGGCACAAAGATTTCGTGTTGAGTGTTGGGGTGAGTCCGGATGGCTGGGTTGTGTCGGGGAGTAAAGATCGGAGCGTTGCGTTCTGGGATCCCGTGGATGCACAACCACAGTTCATGCTTCAAGGGCATAAGAACACAGGTATTTTCCCCCTTATAATATGCTTCGATCATTGACTGATAACTGTTATTTCGGTTGCACTTGGTCCTCCGATTCAGGCAGGAAAGCTCTTTGCGACTGGAAGTGGAGATTGCAGAGCTCGCATCTGGAGTTATGGATTGTGATCATCCGATGGGCAATTTGTAGAAAAGGAACATAAACATAAGCGAGGAGTCGAGAATACACAAGAAAATTGAGATGGACGTCCTATTGGTTGTCTCGTCTGATTAGATGTCTAAGCGGGTGGACTACCTAGTAAGGATTGTGATTTACAGCTTTGCAAAAGTATGGCAGGCTCGAAACCCAAGTCCACCTTTGCTATATATAGAACGCCATGTCCCGTCAATCAAAATTCCATGGATAACTGCCTGCTCAAGGGGCACCGATTTTCTGAGTTCAAGCAGAGCAGGTCAGTGTGTTCGGAGTGGACGGGCTTCCGAGTGTTTGTTTCAATTTATTTGTAGGACGTAAGGGGGTAGTAGTACTTATTAATGAATCTTACCATGTCACCGGAATATTTGACTGTACAGTAGGAGTATACTCCGCAGAGACCTCTCCGCAGACGAATCTATAGTTAGCGCAACCAAAATTCTGTGGTGGACTATAATCCAGAGAAATTGTTGAAATGTGATCGGCCAATTCACCAAAACGAATGGAGATTATCCCCGAGTAAACGATCCTATCACGGGCAACACAGACCGGCGAGTCCCATCCTCATTGCCCCACTACCCTGAGCCGGTTCCCCCGCTCGAACCTACCCTTCCGTCTACATTGATATTGAATAGGGATCAGAGTAATCTTGTTTGAGCTGTTTTGGGAGTCAGGGTTGCTTGTGTTGGATATGTATCTGTTTATAATTTGTTGCGTTTGCAGCTATTTGGCAATTCTATTTGAGATTGATATGTTTTGCAAGTTCATGGGGTGTTGAGGGCAAATAAATAGGTCTTTTTCTTTCCTATTTTCCGGCAGGTGTCACGTTGCGGAATTCATATCACACCAATTTCATCCGCCTCTTTGTTCTCTCCATTTCACAACCCCCGTCCCACGAACGACTGTGAAATGCCACCATCACACCGCCCAATCATGCCTCTTATAACCCTTCAATCCTCCTTCTCGTCCTCCTCCGTCCTTCACGATGGTAGTCCTTCCCCCCTTGTGTCCGCAGACTGATTTGCTAGACGCGCGGGAAATACCCCTTTGTCAAACGGGTGAAGGCGGCGCTGAGAAGTCTAAGTCAGACGCTGAAGGAGGAATGGGAGAGTACTTTTCAAGGCGGCGAAGAGGAAAGGAAGGTGGTTAGTGTGTCGTGGCCGCAGGAGGTTGTTAAGACGGAGGAGGCGTATGAGGTGATTTATCGGCCTCTGGAGATTCGGAACCCCGAGGAACGACTTCTGTCGAAGATAACGGGGACGGAGAACTTGGGGAAGAGGACGGGGAAGGGGGATGATGAGAAGAAGAAGAAGATTGTTATTGTGGACTGTTTGGAGGAGCAGGAGAATGTTACAGTTAGATTGGTTGATCCCCCTACAGCAGCTGAGCTGGAAGGTGTGGATGGGACTCAACGACCTCCGAGGGCTGTCGCGGCCACCTCCCCTAGGCCACGAAAACCAACGCCCATCGCTCACCCAAAACTCCTTCCCACCACAACTCAACCCGTCCACACCTGCACCCATCACACCTCCAGCGACGTCAATACAAGTCCTTCAACTCAACCTCCCCCCGCCGCGGCGCGTCGCCGCGACTTCGTCTTCCCCAGCGCCATCGCCGTGAAACGTTCCGCATGGCGCTACTCGGCCGCCGCTCTCGAAGACTGTGATCGCGAGCGTGTGAAGAACGGGACTTGTCTTCTTGGATCCGAGTTCCGGAATATGCGTCCCCCGATCGCGATTACGGATCCGGATATACTGGACAAGATGCAGGAGATAAGGCGTAGGGGAGCACAAGCCGATGAAGCGGTTGAGAGGAGGAAGGAGATGTTGAGATGGAGGGGTGTGGAGGCGTTGGGGGAGGGAGTTAGGAGGAGGTTTGAGGAGGTTAGGAGGGAGAGTCGGCATTTGGTGCTGGAAGGGGCCGCGGAGGAGGGGGACGACTACGACGACAAAGAAAGCAACGATAATATCAGGAGGGATATGCATGGTAGGCCGTCTTCTTGGGCACCTTCAGCGGAGATGCGCAATGAGTGGGACGATATATTAAAACAGAACGAGACTCTTCTCCGATCAGATGGACTTGTGCAACCGCGTCAGGGACTCCGAAGTCCCACTCGACGCCCCAAAGTCACTACCAACTCACCTTCCCCTCCCCTTCCTCTTCGCCCGACAAAAAAACGATCCCTTATACTGGACGGTGAACCGCATTGGTCACCTCCTCCTCACTTCCCTTCTCCCACAGAGCTATCTCCACCGCTGCCACCGCAACATACATCTCCGATGCGCAACACGAGTCCTGGACCGATATGGTATCCCCCAACGCCTGCGCCGTCCGCAACCTTGACATCAAATCTCCCCGAACAAATGGTTGATTCTTCACCACGGCCACCGGTGTTACAGACAAGTCCCCCCCACAAAGTAGACTTGTTGACAATTTCTGCTCCATATGGCTCATCAAGTAACGCCAATCCCCCCGCTCAGTCTGCAAAAATCTCTCCCTCGCGTCGCCCTGTTCCTCCACCGCATTCCCCGCAACCTCACTCCCCTCCCTCCCAACTCCCCCGCCATCTCACCCCAATTTCTCCACCGCAGTCCTATCCCCGCAACACAACCCCCCTGTCCCCCAAAATCCCCCCCTCCTTGTCCTCCAACATCCGCACCCCACCACACCTCTACCCCCCGAATCAAGCCCCCAACCCCTGCCCCCGCCCAACCATCCGCATCGTCCCCAAAGAAACAAAATCCACCATCGGCCGACGAGGTCGCAACGCAATCATGAGTCGCTGGACAGAAAGTCTATTACGGCAGAAGAGGGAGTTTAGTCGTGGCGTGGAGATCGTTACGGAACAAGGGGATGTGTGGAGATGTGCGGATGCGGTGTTGGGGAATGAGGTGGCGAAGGGGGGGAAGAGGTTTGTGAAACGGGTTAGGGATCGGAGGGGGGATGGACTATGCGGGGAGGGGAGGGGGGAAGAGCCGGTACTGGTGATGCCGCCGCCGCCACCGCCGCCACTGCCGGTAGGCTCGTCGAGACCTGATACGCTTCCTCAGGGTTATTCTCTCAACAACAGATCCGATGCTTCGACCGGCGCCCCTCACACAACTTTATCGCCATCAGCTGCACCACGCCTCTCCTTCCAATCCCCGTTCACCGTCGCACTTCCTCCCACAACAAAACCCCAGCCCCACTTACCCGGCCCCTTCGCAGAACCCTCGGCGCCGAATTCCCGGACCGCAACGCCTAATCGACCCGCTAGCACGGCTTTCACAGATGATTCCGTGGTATCCAATTTCAGTGATTTGATGCGACCAGGGGGGTATATTATGCGTTCTCCGGCGGAGAGGGGGGGATTAGCGCCTCCGTATGCACGGGCACAGGCTATGGGTGTTCCGACGCGGCGTGAAGTTGTGGGGTATGTTCCTCAGGGGGGTGGGTTGTTTTCGGCCTATCAGATTTGATGGCTTTAATTTGGGGAGTTCGATTCATGGGAATAGTCGTCGTGGAGGATTGATTGGGAGTCTTGGAAAGTAGGGAAAGGATGTATGAGAATAACCTAGTTCGTATATAGACAATCCTAATTTCTTTTAGTATATTTTTTAGGGAAATTTTGATTTATACCCCTGACTTATCGATAATTTGCAAAAATGCCCTTTTCACACACAAATTTGAGGTTTGTGTTACTTCTATGGCAGATGCATCAAATCATGTCGGATTTTAATAATTTTTTCATTGCTGAATAGCTTCAGATGTCACCTACAACATATTAGGAGCACAATAGGCTATAATTAAGCATCGTTGAGCAAACTTCAGAAAATCATCATTATTTAAGTTTAATCCAGGACATTTTTGCAAATTATCGAAAAGTCAGGGGTATAAATCAAGATTTCCCTATTTTTTATCACCGTTGACGTGAGCATCATGGTTCAGACTCATCTGACGGCTACGAGATTTTTAATTCCCGTCAGATGAGAATAAAGCCGCGATGACTAATCCCGACCTGCATTCTGGAATTTCCCCATTTGTACCTGACAACGACGATCGTCCTCAGTGTTTGGAGAATACATACACCTTTTTTTCCAGCCCACTCCACCCTACACCTCCGTCCCGCGCTTCCCACTCTCTCGAGATGGAAGCTATTCGCAAGCGCTTCCTGCAGCCAATCACACGACCAACTCCTGCTCCCGAACTCGCCAAGGCCACTGATGTCGCGACTCCCCAAAACACGACCACTCCAGGACAACCCCTGGCGACCACACCCTTGCTCAAGATCGCTCTTTCGGACACCCAAAGTGTCCGATTCGGCGGCGAAACCGTGACCCTACATGATACACAGCACGGCGAGTCAATCATTTCTCTATCTTCGCCGGCGCAATTAAAAGTTACGACTCTACAACATCTGCGCGACCACCTCCAATCAGTCTCCCCAGAGGGGACTCAAGTCATTGATATCGACCTCGGATCCACGGCATTCGCGTCTCTCGTCCGGACCCTAATCCAAATGTTCCACTCAAAACTCGACTGTCTCACTGCGATTGCACAGTTCACTTTGGATCCCGAGACCGCGGACATACTGCATTCCTGGGCGGAGAAAGAATGGACAAAGTCAAAGAACGGCGGCGACGACAGGTCAGATGACGATCAGAGTCGGGATGGGAGTTTGTTCTGCGATTCAGATGTTGAGGAAATCCCGGCGACGACGAGAGTTAGACCGATTACTCTACGCCCGCGCCGGCCACCATCCGTATTTATCAAAGAGGAAAAAGTCGTCAAGGCCGAGAAAGGGACGACTCCTTCTACTCCGACTACAACCATCAACGATGCAGTGCCACATAATCCGACGAGGCATCTTAGGAAGGCAAGTCCAGTTCGGACCGGGAACACTTTGAAGGACGGGGGACGTTCCCCCGGCCGGAGCGTAGCACGGACTTTGTCTTCGCCGAATTTGCGACACAAACCTACTAAACTATCACTTCGCCGGGACTTTGCACCTTCTAATGGCGGCACTACAAAAACCAGTCCTAGCGATACGATTAGTACGTCATCTCATGAAGGATCCAAGAAACGCGCTCTTCCGGTCTCGCGTGGTAGAGAGAATACGCCCTCGGGCCGTCACTTGAAACGAATCAAATCCGCCGACATGATCACGCGAACGCACCAAAGCTCTCAACAGACGTCCTCCGCGCCCGGCCCTCCCGGATCCGAACTTTCCGGCCTAATGCGCGTGCTTGAGAATCCGGACCGGGAATATGTAGAGAAGTTTTGGCGCGATACGGTGGCTTCGTTTCCGGAACATGTGCAGCAGAGCAGTAATATGGAGGACAAGGTGGAGTGGTTTTTTGGCGATGTCGAGTTTCTGAGGAAGGAAAATGAGAGGATGAGGCGGGATGAGGCGGATCGGAGGAAGGCAACGGGGTTGTTGGGGGAGAAGATTATGTTGTTGAATCGGCCGATTAAGAGGGGGTTTGCTACGGATTAGTTTGTTGGGAGTTTGCATTGCGTACGCGTGGTCCTGATGCTGTCGGGAACTTATAGCAAGTTTGGTTCATGGGTATAGTATAAATAGGTTCTTCGTTCTTCAGAGAGGTGTTTTTACTTGGCTTTAATACTATTACGGGACAACACGAGATTTAGAACTTTCTTAAGATAGGTATCGTCTAGTTGTAATTGGCTCTGCGATAGGCTGTAATTGCCTCGCCAAATGAAAAGCTATCTAGCCTCTCTCTCCTGTCATGATTGTAACGGTCGTGCTTGTTGTGCCGTCATTCTGCATTTTCACGGCCATGTCCGATCGGATATGTTGGAATGGTCCGATAATAATGTTTCTTCCAGTGTTTAGGATTGACGGATCTTGGACCTCCGATTGTGGCGTTTTAGAGGTCGGATAAGAAACAGGGACAAACAGGCCTGACGGTTTCCGGTACCTACGAGATTCATTATCCGTGGCTTCCAGATAAATATATCCAATTAGGAAATCGATAAACAGGTGTTAGTACTTTATAGTGTTGGTCAAAGCTTAGGTGCTAAAGATCCGAGTCCCAATCCTGGCTTCTTCATGCAAGGTAATTAGCACAATCGCTGCTTTCGAACCACATTACGCGTTGCTAGGCTACGCATCGTTCATAGGCTCAGTCAACAGAGGGCTGCGGTTGCATTGCAAGCATATTTCGCGATTGAGACATACTTTCATTGACAATTGACAAAGACCGGTCGACACTGACTTTCCTACCGCACAAAATCACTCAGCCTAATCCTTCTCATCGAGCACTTTCCTAAACAAAGCTGTATCCATATACATCCGAGCTTCCACAATCTTCCCCCCCTCAAACCTACACAACCAACAAAATTCTTGAAACATATCCATTCCTTGCTTCGTCTTTGCCTCGGCGGTATGTTCGACAATCGCCCAATCGCCACTAATCAAAATACTTTTGATCTTACGGGCAACAGGCGTAGCCATATGACGAACCACAGGATTGAGGGTCTTATCGAGAACCTCCCGCTTGGAAGTATACTTGCCGCTCAAGGCATCGCTGCCCGTGATTGTCCAAACGACATCGTCGGCAACGTAATTCTTGAAAAAGGATGGAGGATCGCTGTTCTCAAAAGGCAGGAAGGCGGTTTGTACGGTCTCGATTGTGAGCATTCTTGCGTGCGGCGAATGTGCCGGCGACGGGAGAGCGGGGCTATGTAAATGTAAGCCACCCGTGTGAAAGCGTGGGCCCGGCAATTAATTGGTCCGGCGGGATCATCTGTGGCTGAGGTCACGAACTTTATTTTCAAGGACACGGGCGGTGCCGGGATCGGCACTCCCGAAATAGCAACTTTTGAGCGGGACTAGGGAGGCCAGCCGGGTCTGAAAAGGTAACACCGCCCCTCGCATCTGTTTGATTCATGTGAAACTCCCCGGCAGGTAGTTTTACAGTTCCAACAACCAGTAGTACAAATTTATTTTTAAAATTGGGTTTGAAGCTCCAGGAACTTTATAGGGTCGCACATTGCATGCATAAAATCCCCAGCCACGTTGGCGCAAATACTATATTAACTCGCTACTCCGGCCGCAATACTTTCCCATCTTCCCACCACGCAATCCTCAGGCTACTACATCAGCGACAATCCAGCAATCTCTTCTCACCAAAACACCAAGATGTCCGAGGAAAAGCTCCATCGAACGTACGAAAGAGCTCTAAAAAACCATCCATGGGGAAGCGCTTTATACATCCCAGTTGATGCGAAAAACATGTACCCAGGTTGCATTGGTGTATTCAACAAGGACGGTCACTGGATCAAAGCAGATTGGGACGTTTTATCCAAAAATCATGGATTCACACCTCTTGCAGCACAAACAGAAGACCTTCAAATCATCACAACGAATTACCAATGGGATGTCGTTCATTCTGAGAGAATCAGTAATATGAAAGTAAAAGTGAAAAAAAAACTGTCTTTATTGTATGCCCCCTCCCCACCCCCTTACTTTGCCCCTATATGCTCCGTATTTGTTCTCATTGACGGTAGTACGAAGATAGTCCCCTCTTCGGTCGAAGCGACCTTTCAAATCGATTCCGCATCAGAATCCGTGGCAGTCCTCCAATGCGGTCCAATAATCCGCACCGGTATCGGAAACATAAACCTCTCCATCAAAGATTGGGGCAAGGAAAACAAATCAAAAATCCTCACCCTGGCAAAACAGGCAAAATCTTTGGGCGGATTTTTCGTCGTGACTGCGACTTACAAGACTCAATGGTGTCGTCCAAGGTGTTGGTCTACAGCCGATCTTGAGCATTTCGCCAACCTTCGGATTGCCACAGATGATGGGACCGCTGTTTGTGAGGCGAGTATTCAGATGTCGACAAAAACGGTAGATAAGGGTGGTCATACCCTGCCAGCTCAGAAGGTACGTGTCATGGAACGCATTTGTTATCTCTTTGTTGACGTTGGTGTTTAGGATAGGGTTGGAACGGAGTTTGTCGTGTTTGTTGAGGGAACTTTCTTTCCTGTTATGGGATCTGCCACTTCTAGGAAGGTATGTAAATGCTATGGGAGTTTCATTGACGTATTCAGATCTATGCTTCTTGAAAGCCAGGGAGAGTATTCATGTCGGTGGGTGGAACAGGATTCGCGGGTTTATATTTTGAGGGTAGCATCGGTATTTAATTCAATTTGAGGTCCTATATCATCAGCTGCAGGTTCGAAACTTTGGGCCACTTTGCCAAAATCGGTTTTTGATAGCTTCGTTTTTGCGAAACCACAATAGCGCCTCGTTCTTGTGTCATGAACGCAACTCGTTAGGTTGGGTTTCCTGTGGATTGAACTGCAGCTGTAGATTCCTAGCTTGTAACGTTAATCAACGACGTTAATCCCCTGCAGCTATACCAAGGATGCGCGCTACCTCGCCGCTATTGTCTTTCGTGAAAGTTCAAGTTATCGTTTCAATTCGCCTTCATTGCTTCGCCAAATCTTGCGCCCTTTCCGCGTTTCCAACTCGATCCTCGTCGGCAAGGCTCGCCATGCGTGCGGAGCTGCCTACTCACAAAGGAGTGACTCAGAGCCCCTGAATCACTCGCGGAAGGGGCTTGAACGACTGTGGTGTGTGAGCGACACTCACGCGGGTCACTAGAACGTCAGATGACTGCATCTCAATCAATCAACCCCCGTACATCAAGGATACTCTTGCAAGAAAGATTCAAAAGCGATTCAGTTTGCACCCCACTTTCAAGCGGTAGGTTCAAACGATGGAAGATTCCCCCCAGCGGGGACAAAGCAGGGATGGGTTTGCTCTGCATGGTCGTGTTTCAAACAATCCGGAAAATGTACGGATCGATGAAGAATTCAGGAACAAATATCAATGGAGCTACGAGCGTGTGTACTACATAGCTTGCAATCAAAAAGCTCTAATTCCCGCGCACTGATGTTGTCATAGTTTTAAACACAAGGGAAAAAAACACCTCTCTGAAGAATTACATATCTACCCTTGGAGAAGGCTCCCTTTCCCCACAGCTTTATCGTCTAGTTGGATGCACCTAAAATACGTTTGTCCTTAATCTGACTGAATTATCTGGAGAGTTCAACCGGTACCTTGCATCTAACGGATACCCAACTGTCAGATGTAACAAGATTCTCGATTTCGTCTGCTTCTACAATACTTCGAACATTAACCGGCACCGAAGAATTCTCCGCATGTACATCTTCGACAATCGCCCCAGATTCGAGTTCGGTTCTTTCAAACCGTGGAATAGAGCGTCAACCCCGACCTGAAATCTTTTCTTAGTCAAGTCTCCCGCACGGTGGTCCTGCATATGATAACTTTGAAATGACTCCGAGTGGCGATTTGTCCCGTTACAAGATGTACTGGCATATTGGTTGGGTGAATATAAAGTTGCACGGCAGCTAACTTGCATCGTACTCCTAGATGGCTCCTAGCAACATCGAAGTCAGCCTTCAGGAAAGAAAGTGACATACTTCGATTTCTCCACCAATCAGCCGGAGGATCGCGCGTCCATAATCTTCATCATCTTGAGGAAGTTCATCGCGTCGCTCTTTGACCAGCTTCAATAATTTCATCATGGCACTGAGTTTTTCTTGAAAAATCGGCCCAGGGAGGCTACTCCAATTGAGGGGATTGTTCGGATTTGCGATTAATATCATGGTGGTGTCCAAACCTGTAGAGAACGCCAGGAAATGTCTTCTTCCTATGTCATGGAGGAGAATTTTCATAGGGCTTGATTCTTGATGCAATGAAGGACTTTGGGGTAAGACGGGTATGGTCCTAGATGCGAGCTAATCGGCGGATAGTATCGGTGACCGATTCTGCATTTCGGTGAGTTTCTTCGTAATGAACTTCCTCTTCGACTGAAGTTGTACCGGAGTCCCAGGCACAAGTCGAATTTGCCGTCCTATGTTGAGCAGTCCTAGGTTGAGCATTTGCAGAGGACCAATTCCATGGAAGCCGCAACAGAGAAACTATAATGGTGACACTGCGTTCTTCTGCCACTAAATCAAATGTTAGGTCGATCGTGGACTTGCCAATTAATGCCCGAAGTGTGGTTTATCGCCAAGTGACAAGTGCGAGGTGCATGTCGTGCGATGTCAGGAATTGTGCGACTATCTAGCAAGGGAAGGTATACATCGTTAAACGCTTTGATCATGAAGCCTGCCGGACGAGGACAATACTGTACTGAATGCTGGTACTGATGAGACGATCATCTGAGAGTGTGGATTTTGGAGACGAGTTTTTTGTGGTTGGTGGATTGCGATGATCTGGCGATATATCTCTGGATCGTCAGGTTGTTCGTTTTCTGTTCTTTTGTGTATACTCGAATATGAGGAATCACTCGAATATGAGGAATCACTCGAATATGAGGAATCGACAAACGGTGTTGAATGTTGAATTCGAACTTTGAGTGTCTAGGCTTATGAACTCTCCAACTCGGAATTCGAATAGCATGACATATTGCCTTAAATGAGTCGTTGTCGTAGCAGATCCAGCCAAGTCCAACTTTGCCTCGAAAAGTGTCACGGAGTCCTTGATTTGCTCGGAATCTTTCAGAAAAAGGTGGCTTCGCCGGGCGAATTCAAACTTTCGAAGCCAGAATGCAAAAATCTGACGGTAATATGTAAGTAGCGCGTGGTGCGCCGCTGTGGAGGAGATATGCGTTGGATGGACTTTGTGAATCATTCTTGCGGCGCTGATGACGGTATTTTCGTGAGAGGCGCAGCGAAGTAGATAGGGTAAGAGTGATTCTCACTACACGTTAATCTCCGTAGATATTCTTGGGGGTCACAACACAGCAATGGCCTAAGCTGTCAGGAGAAATACGTACACGAATATGACGTACCAGCTGGTTTCCCTTGCTCATAATAGTTTGTCTGGTAACATGTACAACATTTCCGCAAAAATCTGGGCACGATTTCGGCTTGCGGGAATGGATACGAGCTAGTACTCGTACAGGGAATCAGGTAGAGTTGACCAGAATCATTGTTGTGATATTGAACATAAGTTAATTGCGGAATTGGTGATTCAGAATGTCCAGGAAATACCAACTCCGCAGAGTTCTACAAATCCTTCACGAGTCTCTAAAGTTGAGGACTCTTCATGATCGCATCAGAGGGAAACTCTGACATGAATCTGTCTTTCTCCTTGCATCTGACGCCAATACATTCATTCCAATCCATGGTTCGAATTGCGAGATATTGAGTTACTTCCGGCATTCTTTCCTCTTGTAAGGAGAATCCGTCAGTATCATCTGAAGATGAGAAGTAGCTGTGGTGATCGCTTCCCTCGGATGCTTTTCCAGAAGGGTCGAAAGAGAATGGCCGGAAGGAAAAAAAATCGTAAATGTCCTAGAGAAAATTCGAATCCAAGTACAATGGTCTTGTTCTGTTGACTTCTTGCCCGAATCAAATCAGATGCATCCTATGCTCAACCGCGCGCCGTGCGAAAGCGAAATCATACTAGTGGCGAATGTTGGATCTATAGAGGGATATGAATATGAATGTCCCCCATGGCATATTCTTGTGTTGCCAAATGATCTGGCGCAGGTCCCTTTGTACTGTCGTCGCTCGAAAAATGATCATCGATATCGCGGAGAACTCCGAATTCGCGCTAGATTTGCAGAATTCGAAGCGAATAGAATGCGTTATCCATTTTGAATTCAATGCCTCAATAGGTCATCATCTGGTGATTGATCTGAAGAATGTCTCCCGCCGAATTTTAGTCCAATGCTAGCGCTGATATATGCGTACAAGTAACAAGAGGTGCCCCTTTAATTTTAATCTGTCGCGATATCGATTGGCTGGGATTACCTAACAAACTTTAATCGCCTCTAAAATCGAAATTAAACCGGTTTTAATTTCCCGGACGCGTGCCACCCTTTTCAGCCGATTGCGTAGTGTGTTTTGTACACAAACTCGATTCCATGCGACCGGCATTGGGAACGACCCCCGAGTCTGCCGCCACTTGACATTGGTCAAGCCGGCTTCTTTGTACAGGATGAAGTTTCTTGCGGTGATATTACCTTCGCTTGGAACCAGCGCGCTAGTGCTGTTGTTTGTGTTACATTTGTACGACGGGTTCGCTGCTGACGAGTTGGCTTGGGGGGGGTTGAAGATTGTGCCCATGGAGGCGAAGACGAAGGTGTCGAGGAGTTGTCATCCCGAGACACGGCAACGGGGGGTGTTGTTGGTGACTACGGCAAGTCCGGAGAAAGTCCAGGAATTCAGGGGCGTGGAAAACGTTTACGAAAAGGTATGGCTGAATCGCAAAGCCTTTACCGAACAACATGGTACAATCAACCGTTCCATCTCATCCTCTAGAATGCTCTTCCCCCTGTTTCATTTCCTCGTACGCTGTTGGCATTCGTTAGTGGGTGCGCTCCGACAGCTGGGACTGACCAAACTACTAGGCTACGAGCTCCTATTCCTCGACGCAAAGTCCTTCGAAATATCAAACCAGCTGCATCCAGTATGGAGTAAATTCCCTGCAATACAATTAGCCATGGCCCGCTTCCCACACGTCGAGTGGATCTGGTGGCTCGATCTGGATGCCGTGATAATGAGTCCGTCGACGGACTTGTACGACCTTGTGCTTGGCCCGGAGGCAATGGCGGGGAGATTATTGAATGGGACGACGGTGAAGTTGAATAATCGGATCAAGGTAGATGGGGAACCTGTTCCTACGCTTGTCACAGGAGAAGTATCACCCCAATGGCCCGGGAAGAAATCCTCTTTACCCTGAATATATGTATTGGTTCTACCAGTACACCTCAGGCTTTTTGTGACCGTTGTTGATAGCAGACTCTGAATCCCTGCGACATCGACCTCCTCTTCACACAAGACTTCAACGGCCTCAACGCCGGCTCCTTTTTCCTCCGCAACACTCCTCTTGTCTCCAGCTTCGTAGACTTCTATTCCGACCCCGTTCTAATTTCCCACGCCGACAAAAACTGGCTTCTCCGCGACCAGGATCTCCTGTTACATTTACTTGCGCGGCATCCGAGTATTTATAAGAGGACTGGGTGGGTCAAGCAGAGGGTGTTTAATTCCTATGCGGGGAATTGGGAACGCGGAGATTTGGTGGTGCATTTTGTAAGTTGTGGGTATGTCGTTGGAGTGAGTGGACGGTGGCTTACAGTAGGAATGAGAGGACTTGTCCAAGGTTGTTTGAACGATTTTGGGGAGAGAGGGAGACCTCAGATTGGGAGGGAAAGGTCCCATTGCCTCCCCCTGCGTTAAGTGGCCTGGAATAAGTGGGATGATCAATCGGTTGCGCATATCAGGACGTTGGAGGGAATACACAAGACCATGGCACTAAAGTTTGCAATTGACTATATAATATATGTACACAATATTAAATAGGAATGGCATCGCGATGGGGGGAGTTGGAATACATATTTTTTATACTGGATATCAAGGGCGCTAGTATCGAGCGGTGATGCCGCCAGATGAGGCACCGGTAAATACATCGTTAGGAAATGAAATCACCACATCTGATCACCAAAGATAAGCCACATCGGAATTTCTTGTGCCTCTATCACACCAAGGGTTGTGCTTTCGAGAAATCTTCGCTCTGTTGAGGAAATTCTCTGTCCTCGTTCAACGGACGAGTGACGAGAATAGCGGGGAAGGTGACCCATGGGATGTGACATGGATTTCGTACCGTACCAAATACATAGCAGCTAGACATCCCAGAGGGGTTTGTCCTTTGAGCGCGCCACAGAACAAGAAGTGGGGTTCATTGATGAAGAACATTTTATTGACATATTGATAGCTAGACGCTTAAATATACATACGCGCCAGAGAAGCCTTCCCAGTGATTAAATTCCGTATAAATTTGGACCATCCATTTGAAATAAAGGGCGCATCGGGAGAATCCCTAGCTGGTTGTATTTTCCATATAATTTGATTCCCAAAGGAAGAAGTGGCGCCACCAAGCGATAAAGCTTTCCTTCGAAGCCTTTTCCGCTACAGGCTAGCTTCAATTTTTCTGTCAGCAGGATGCTGGTAAGTTGATTTTCGATGAGGGGATTGAGTTTTCCGTTTTCTTCTAGAGCCGGATGACGTCGAAGGAATTGCTCCTTGGTAGCGCATAATCCTCCTTTCGAATTAGTATAGCATACGAAACAGCCAGAGATGTACCTTCCGCCTTATGGCACTTACACAGATCCGTGCCGTAAATGTTCAGCGCCCGTTGGTAATGATCCAAAGCTTCCTTCCGCTTCCCCAGAAATAGATATGAAGCTCCCATGTTCCAGATTGGATTTCCTGTTGATATATGACCTTTGCCGAACGTTTTCTCCGTGATTTTCAATTGCCATTGAAATTGTTGCAACGCTTTTTGGCAACGTCCCAGGTGAAGAAAGGATAGCCCGATGTCACGAACAGTTGCAGCTGACTCAATGTGATCTTTTCCGAACGTATTTTCGTATATCATGAGCGCTTTGTCATATTGTTCAAAGGACTTTCGAAATAATCCCTTGCTCTGCAAAATCGAGCCAAGGAGACAAATCAAGCCGATGGAGTTGATATGGTCTTTTCCAAGGATGTCTTCCTCGAGTTTCAAAGCCGTTTGACATTTCTGCCGCGCTTTCCGAAATTGCTTTTTGTTTCTCAGCACTGCGCCGGTGCAGGCGATTATCTGCGCAGATTGAATCGGATCACATTCCGCCGAGGTTTCAAGAGTCCTTAGCGCACGGTCGAACAAGCGGATGGCCTGGTCGTACTTGCCCAAGCAATACAGTGATCTACCAATGTCGCTCAGTATCCCAGCCGAATGACTCGGATTTTTGGCATACTGGATCTCGCCCACGGTTAGTGCACGTTTGTATTGTTCGATGGCTTCCTCATGTTTTTCGAGGCGAGCCAGTGACCGACCGAAGTCGCTCAACGCGTCAGCAATTTTTCCAAAATCCTCGCTGCATACACGTTCGTACATTTCTAGGGCCGACTTAAACAACTCGTTCGATTGTGCGTATCCTCCTTGATCAAAGGTATACTTTCCCACTGCACTCTGAATATCCCCAAAGATCTCAGACTCGAGTGCGTACTTTTTCCCATACGTTATACAACTATTGGCATGAGAATTGTAGAGTTCGCAGTCTTTCCATGTGTCCGGACAGCTCGATGGATATGCCAGTGAAACGATTTCAATTGCTCGCTGAACCCAATACTCCGGCATTCGATCAAAATCATGCAGGATGTCCAATACATTCGCTTGATCTTGCAAATCCCGCTCAATGAGATCTCGCATCACATCCTGGACCAGTCTATGCATGGAAATACTCCTTCCAGAGCGTTGTACGAAGTTGTAGCTAAGCAGTGGCTGTAGTGCTGAATTGACATGGACCGGACTGCGAAAGGTATCTCGAAGTAATCGGTCTTGAAACTTGTCCGAGCTGGTCCACAACGTCTCAGGCACGTTGGACGCGTCTAGAAAGGATAGCAGGCAAAACAACCGAACACTCAGCTCCGATTCCTTCACTTTTCCAAACGAAATGGCCATGACAGTGGCTATTGTAACGTACGACAAGTCTTGAGAAGGCTTCCAACCCCAAATATCTTTCCGAGAGGATTGGTAGAACTGAAAATAATGTGAGACGTCGTCTTGTGTTTCCGACAGGTACGCGGCTGCCTGTACGAGTGCCAGAGGGAGGCGTCCAAGCACATTAACCAGCTGCGCTAATTGTCTTTCGGACTGTTGGCACAGTGAAGGTGACTGGTTGCTGATCTTCATAAATAAGGAGATGGCTTCATCTTCAGCCATTGGATCCAAATCCAGATGCCCGGCCTTTAAAGCTGATGATATTGTTCGATGACGTGTAGTGATTAAAACGTGTCGCGTGTCT